>SESH01013578.1_pt1 | contig 41378 bp, 35 predicted proteins | sample 3171561 | NCBI WGS metagenome assembly SESH01 (sample SAMN10866947, study PRJNA518727) | freshwater metagenome | biome: subpolar coniferous forest; feature: holomictic lake; material: water; isolation source: holomictic Lake 442 2011 16.5 m and 2014 13 m | place: Canada: near Kenora, Ontario
GCCGGCCCCGATCACCTACGCCCATCGGCTGGTGAAGAAGCAGGCGGACGTGCGCCGCGGCCGCAAGCTGCCGTGGCTGCGGCCGGACGCGAAGAGCCAGGTCACCTTCCGCTACGAGCACGACCGCCCGGTCGGCATCGAGGCGGTCGTGCTGTCGACCCAGCACAGCCCCGACGTCAGCCAGCGCACGCTGCGCGAGGCCGTCATGGAGGAGATCATCCTGCCGGTGCTGCCCAAGCGCTGGATCGACAAGAAGACCAAGTTCCACATCAACCCAACCGGCAAGTTCGTGATCGGCGGCCCGGTCGGCGACTGCGGCCTCACCGGCCGCAAGATCATCGTCGACACCTACGGCGGCTACGCTCGCCACGGCGGCGGCGCGTTCTCCGGCAAGGATCCCTCGAAGGTCGACCGCTCGGCCGCCTACGCGGCACGCTACGTCGCCAAGAACATCGTTGCGGCGGGCCTTGCCGAGCGCTGCGAGGTGCAGGTGTCCTACGCGATCGGCGTCGCCGAGCCGACCTCGGTGATGGTCGAGGCCTTCGGCACCAGCAAGCTGTCGCGCGAGGCGCTGACCAAGCTCGTGCGCCGGCACTTCGACCTGACGCCCTACGGCCTGCGGCAGATGCTGAATCTGGCACGGCCGATCTACGAGGCGACCGCCTCGTACGGTCACTTCGGCCGTACCGAGCACGAGTTCACCTGGGAGCGCACCGACAAGGCGCGCGCCCTCAAGGCAGACGCGAAGTAACGCAAACACACCGTCCTGCTGAGGGGCGCTGCAGCGGACCGGGGGCGCAAGCCCGGCGGACCGTCAGGCTCGGCGGAACGGTCGATACGACAACGGCGCCTCCCCTCTTCAGGAGAGAGAGAGAGACATGAGCGCAGTAATTAAGTTGAAGAATGACTATCACGTTGCGGATCTGGCCCTGGCGGGCTGGGGACGCAAGGAAATCACGATCGCCGAGACCGAGATGCCCGGTCTGATGGCAGTGCGTGAGCAGTACGCGGCCTCCCAGCCACTGAAGGGCGCGCGCATCGCAGGCTCGCTGCACATGACGATCCAGACGGCCGTGCTGATCGAGACGCTGACCGCGCTCGGTGCTGACGTCCGCTGGGCATCGTGCAACATCTACTCGACCCAGGACCACGCGGCCGCGGCCATCGTCGCTGCCGGTACGCCGGTCTTCGCCTACAAGGGTGAGTCGCTGCAGGACTACTGGGAATACACCCACCGGATCTTCGAGTGGAGCGACGGCGGCACGCCGAACATGATCCTCGACGACGGCGGCGACGCGACCCTGCTGGTGCACCTGGGCCTCAAGGCCGAGTCCGACCCGTCGGTCATCACGAACCCGACCAACGAGGAAGAGGAAGCCCTCTACGCCGCGATCGCGCAGCGCCTGAAGACCATGCCCGGCTTCTACGCGGCGCTCGCCAAGAACATCCGTGGCGTCACCGAAGAGACCACCACCGGCGTCCACCGTCTGTACCAGATGCAGAAGGAAGGCCGGCTGCTGTTCCCGGCGATCAACGTCAACGACTCGGTCACCAAGTCGAAGTTCGACAACCTGTACGGCTGCCGCGAGTCGCTGGTCGACGCCATCAAGCGCGCCACCGACGTGATGATCGCCGGCAAGGTCGCGGTCGTGGCCGGCTACGGCGACGTCGGCAAGGGCAGCGCGCAGGCGCTCAAGGCCCTCTCCGCGCAGGTCTGGGTGACGGAAATCGACCCCATCTGCGCACTGCAGGCGGCGATGGACGGCTACCGCGTCGTGACGATGGACTACGCAGCCGACAAGGGCGACATCTTCGTCACCGCAACCGGCAACTTGCATGTCATCGACCACGACCACATGGCGCGCATGAAGCACAACGCCATCGTCTGCAACATCGGCCACTTCGACTCGGAGATCAACATCGCGAGCCTGTCGAACTGCACCTGGGACGAGATCAAGCCGCAGGTCGACCACGTCGTGTTCCCGGATGGCAAGCGCATCATCGTGCTGGCCAAGGGCCGGCTCGTGAACCTCGGCTGCGGCACGGGCCACCCGTCGTTCGTGATGTCGAACTCGTTCGCCAACCAGACGCTGGCGCAGCTCGAGCTGTGGATGCACCCGGAGCGCTACGAGCTCAAGGTGTACACGCTGCCCAAGCACCTCGACGAGCATGTCGCGCGACTGCACCTGAAGAAGGTCGGCGCGGAGCTGACGACGCTGAACGCCGCGCAGGCGGCCTACATCGGCGTGCCGGTGACGGGCCCCTACAAGGCGGATCACTACCGCTACTAAGGGCAACTTTCGGCAATGCGAGAGGGGCCGGGTGGCAACACCCGGCCCTTTTTGTTTGCGCCCAGGAAACCCCCATCCCGCCGTGGGGAACTCAGCCTATCGGGGCACGCTACGATTAGGACGCCGGTCACCGACAGCGCGGCGCGAACCCCATTAGACTGTGCGCGACTCGATCCCAACCGTGATGGAGCGCACGTGAAGCAGGCCCCGATCCGCCTTGTCCAGTTCACCGACCTGCACCTGTACGGCGATCCGGCAGGCCAGCTCAGAGGCGTCGCGACGCTCCCCGCCCTCGAGTCGGCGCTCGCGGCGGCGCGCACGCGCCTCGCCAGCTGCGACGCCGTGCTGCTGACCGGCGATCTGGTGCAGGACGATCCTGGCGGCTATGCCCACGTGCGGCGACTGTTTGCCGACTCGCCGGCGCCGGTGTACTGCCTACCGGGCAACCATGACCAGGTCGAAGCGATGCAGGTCGCGCTCGCCGCGACGCCGTTCCAGATCTGCGGCAGCGCCGTATTTGGGCGCTGGCTGCTGGTCCTGCTGGACTCGTACTGCCACGGCACCGCGTCGGGCCGCATGACGGCAGCAGAGCTCGCTCGGCTTGAGGCCGTCCTCGCCGCCCACCCCGACCACCATGCGCTGGTCTGCCTGCACCATCACCCGGTGCCCAGCGGCAGCCGCTGGCTGGACCACGTCGGGCTATCGAACCCCGACGCGCTGTTCGCGACTCTGGATCGCCACCCGCAGGTACGCGGCCTCGTCTGGGGACACGTGCACCAGTTGCACGACACGCTACGCAACGGGGTACGGCTGCTCGGTACGCCCGCCACCAGCGCGCAGTTCAAACCCGCGTCGGACGATTTCCAGGTCGACGACCTGCCACCGGGATACCGCTGGCTGGAACTGCACGCCGACGGCCGAATCGAAACGGCCGCCTGCTGGCTAGACCCTCCGCCGACGCCGAGCGCCTAGATCTCTTCCATCTCGTAATCATCCTTGCTGGCGCCGCAATCGGGGCAGCTCCAGTCGGCCGGCACGTCGGCCCAGCGGGTGCCGGGCGCGATGCCATGCGTAGGATCCCCCGCCGCCTCGTCGTAGACATGGCCGCAGATCAAGCAAATCCACGTTTTGAGTCGCTCACCCATCGTCTTGCCCATCCGTACATTTAAGCGTCAGGACCCATACCTTCCGCGGGCGTCGCACCGTACACTCCCGCAACGGAGGTACCCGTGTCCAGCAACCATGAACTTTATCAGGAAGCCTGTCGCTACATCCCGGGCGGCGTGAACTCCCCTGTCAGGGCGTTCCGCGGCGTGGGTGGCGAACCGGTGTTTTTCACGCGCGCCAAGGGCCCCCACGTGTGGTCGGCCGAAGGCATGCGCTACATCGACTACGTCGGCTCCTGGGGCCCGGCGATTCTGGGTCACGCGGACCCGGATGTGATCCGCGCCGTGCAGACGACGGCCGCCGATGGGCTGTCGTTCGGCGCACCGACGCCGCTGGAGACCGACGTTGCCCGTCTGGTCTGCAAGCTGGTTCCCTCGATCGAGCTGGTGCGCATGGTCAGCTCGGGCACCGAGGCGACGATGAGCGCGATCCGCCTCGCGCGCGGCTTCACCGGCCGCGACAAGATCATCAAGTTTGAAGGCTGCTACCACGGCCACTCGGACTCGCTGCTGGTGAAGGCCGGCTCCGGCATGCTGACCCTGGGCGTGCCGACCTCCCCCGGCGTGCCGGCGGCCACGGCGGCCCACACCATCACCCTCGGCTACAACGACATCGCCCAGGTTCACGAGGCGTTCCGCACGCAAGGCAGCGAGATCGCCTGCGTGATCGTCGAGCCGATCGCCGGCAACATGAACTGCATCCCGCCGGCGCCAGGCTTCCTGGAATCGCTGCGCGAGGAATGCACGCGCCACGGCGCCGTGCTGATCTTCGACGAGGTGATGACAGGCTTTCGTGTCGCACTTGGCGGGGCACAGTCGCTGTACGGCATTCGCCCGGACCTGACGACGCTCGGCAAGATCGTCGGCGGCGGCATGCCGGTCGGCGCGTTCGGCGGCCGTCGCGACATCATGGAACAGATCTCGCCGCTCGGCCCGGTCTACCAGGCCGGCACGCTGTCGGGCAACCCGGTCGCCATGGCGGCGGGCCTGGTGACGTTGCGCGCCCTCGAGGTGCCGGGCTTTCATGCTCGCCTGCTGGCCGCGACCGAGCAGCTGGTCACGGGGCTTGCCGAGGCGGCCAAGGCCGAGGGCGTGGCGCTGGCGACCAATCATGTCTGCGGCATGTTCGGCTTCTTCTTCACCGATGCGCCACGCGTGACCAGCTACGCCGACGCCATGAAGTCGGACGTTGAGCGCTTCAAGCGCTTCTTCCACGCGATGCTCAAGGAAGGCATCTACCTGGCGCCGTCCGCCTTCGAGGCAGGCTTCATCTCAGCGCTGCACGGCCCGACGGAAATCGACGCGACCCTCGCCGCAGCGCGGCGCGCATTCGCGATCGCGCGCGGCTAACCCGTCCGCATTTTCGCCGGCACCCCCGTGGGCCGCCGGCGCGGATGCGAATGGACGCTACCCAACCGTTGGCGTAATTTTTCAACATGCGATCCTTACTCTGGTTCCTGGCCGCAATCGTCGGTGCGATCGTCGTCGCCTCGCTGGCGTCTTACCCCGCGTACCTCGTCATCCACCCACTCGTCCCCGAGTGGCGCATCGACAAGATCGCAAGCCGCCTGTTCGACCTGTTCCTGCTGCTCAGCCTGATCCACGTCGTCCGTCGGCTGAAGCTGACCACTCGCCGCGACTGGGGCTATGGCCTGCCGCGGCCGCGCTGGCTGCGCCAGTTCATGAGCGGGCTCGCGATCGGCGTCGCGACCATGCTGCCGGTGACCCTCGCGATGCTCGTGCTGGGCGCGCGCACGGCGGTAGCGGACTTCTCCATCTCGCTGCTGGGCCATGCACTGCTGGTAGGACTCGGGTCGGGACTGGTCGTGGGCCTGCTGGAGGAGACGCTGTTCCGCGGGCTGCTGCAGGGCGCGGTCATCCGCGAGTGGCGCCGCCCCATGGCGGGCATTGTGTTCGTCGCACTGCTGTTCGCGGCGATGCATTTCCTGGCCGACATCCGCATTGCGCACGAGGACGTGACGCCAGATAGCGGCCTATACCTGCTGGCCACCATCGCCGACAACTTCCTCGCGCCGGCCTCGATCGTCGACGGCTTCCTCGCGCTGTTCGCGGTCGGCCTGCTGACCGGCATCGTCGCGTGGTGGACCGGCAGCATTGCCCTGTCGGCCGGTCTGCACGCCGGCTGGGTCTGGATGATGCGTACTGCGCTGATCACGACGCAGATCGACGACCATAGCGGACGCGCGTGGCTGATCTACCGCCCCCATGGCTACGTCGGCTGGCTGACCTTTGCGTGGACGCTACTGCTGGTGGCAGCGCTGCTACTGAGCCGCCGCCGCTGGAAAAGCTGGCGTGCCCGCAGCTGACGGACGCTAGGCGATGAACGCGCCCGAGCCAATCGAGACCAACGGCACGAAGTAACGCAGCCGCTCCAGTGGCTCGTTCAGCTCGAGCAATCCCTGCTTGACGGCAGGCTCCAGCGGCGCAAGCTCAGCGAGCCGGTTGCCGATCCAGACTGCGTCGTCCCAGGCAGGCGGCACGCGCTCGTACAACGGCCCCAACTCGCGATACAACCGCCGCAGCGCCTCGGGCAGGTGGGCACAATCCGCCGGCACCGGCTGGGCAGGCTCTGCCTGCACGTCAGCCACCTCGGCCATGTTCAGGCCATCCTCCTGGCGCCAGGCGCGCAGGATCCGCAGGCGTCCCGCGCCGATGCAGGTGAGGCCCAGCAGGCCGTCCTCGAGCCGATCGAAATCCACGATCCGCGCCTCGGTGCCGACGGTGGCCGTGGTCAGCGCACCGGCACCCGCCTCGGCGCCCTCGAGCAGCAGCACCACCCCGAAGCCTTTGCCCTCGCGCATGCAGCGGCCCACCATATCGACGTAGCGCGGCTCGAAGATGCGCAACGCCAGCGGGCCTGCCGGGAACAGCACATTGCCTAGCGGAAACAGCGGCAGAGTCCGCGCCATCAGCCGCGCGCCGCCAGCGCCGCGAGCAGCTTGCCGTGCAGCCCGCCGAAGCCGCCATTACTCATGACCAGCACGTGGTCTCCGGCGCGCGCCTCGGCCATGATCGCCGCGGTGAGCGCATCGACCTGTGCGAGCGCACAGCCCCGCTCGCCGAGCGCGCGCGCGATGCCTGCGACATCCCAGCCAAGATCGGCCGGCTCGTAGAGAAAGACGCGATCGGCAGCGGCGAGCGACGCGGCCAGGGTATCGCGATGCACGCCCATCTTCATCGTCGCCGAACGCGGCTCGAGCACCGCAAGGATGCGTGCGCCGCCCACCTTGTCACGCAGTGCACCGACGGTGGCCGCAATCGCGGTCGGATGGTGCGCGAAGTCGTCGTACACGGCCACGCCGCCGATCACGCCGCGCAGCTCCATGCGCCGCCGGGCATTGCGAAAGGCAGGCAGCGCTGCGATCGAAACTGCAGGCGTCACGCCGGCGTGACGCGCCGCCACCAGCGCTGCCAGCGCGTTCTCGGCGTTGTGAGCGCCGATCAGGTTCCAGTGCACTTCGCCCTCGCAGCGATCGCCATGCCAGATCTCGAACGCGGACCAGTCGGCCCGGCTCGGGCGCACCTGCCAGTCGGCCGGTGCGGCGCGACCGAAGGCCTGCCGTGGCGTCCACGCACCCAGCGCCAGTGCCGCCTCGAGTTCCGGATCGGCGGCATTCACAATCAGCTGGCCGTCCCCCGGCACGGTGCGCACCAGCTGGTGGAACATCCGCCGGATGCTGGCAATGTCTGGGTAGATGTCAGCGTGGTCGTACTCGAGGTTATTGAGGATCACGGTGCGCGGTCGGTAGTGCACGAACTTGGCACGCTTGTCGAAGAACGCGGTGTCGTATTCGTCAGCTTCAACGACGAAGAACGGCGCAGCACCGAGCCGCGCGGACGAGGTGAAGTTGCCGGGCACGCCGCCGATCAGGAAGCCGGGCTCCAGATGGGCGTACTCGAGGATCCAGCTGAGGATCGACGTGGTGGTGGTTTTGCCGTGCGTCCCCGCCACCGCCAGCACCCAGCGATCCTGCAATACATGCTCGGCCAGCCAAGCGGGCCCCGAGGTGTAGCGCAGGCCGCGGTTGAGCACGGCCTCGACCGCCGGGTTGCCGCGGGACAGCGCATTACCGATGATGACGACATCGGGAGTCGGCTCCAACTGCGCCGGGTCCCAGCCCTCGGTAAGGCAAATTCCCAGCGCCTCGAGCTGTGTGCTCATCGGTGGATAGACGTTGAGGTCGGAGCCTGTGACCTCGTGGCCGGCTTGCCGTGCAAGCGCCGCGATGCCGCCCATGAACGTGCCGCAGATGCCGAGAATGTGGACGTGCATCAGCTGACCACCGCGCGCGGCAGCTCAACCAGCAACAGGTAATTGAGCACGAGGTAGGTCATCGCCACTGCCATGCCGGTCAGCAGCGGCGTGTCCAGCGCGAGGCGCACGATGCGCCCGAGCACGAGCAGCAGCCAGACCTGCAACGGCAGCAGGCCGAACTGGATCACCAGCGCCAGCGGGCCGTCAGTGCCCAGCGCCTGCGCCACGAGCATCAGCACCAGCATCGGCAGCGAAATAACCGTACCCGTCGCAAGCACCGCGGTGAGGGTCTGCAGCGTACGGTTGCCGCGACGGCGGACCACGAGGCAGCCACCGAACACGAGCGCGGTCAGCAAGAGGTCCGCCAGCCCGCGCTCAACGGCAAGCGTCGGGCCGAAAATCAGCAACGACTGGACGATGCTCAGCAGCACGTAGCCGCCAGCCGTCGCCAGCAGCAGCGTCCACGATGCGGGCAGGTCGCGCGGGCTGCGACGCCACAGCGCGATGTCCCAGAAAATTCTCAGTGCTGGCTGCATCCCGACCGCCCAGTTTGGGAAGCACGCATCGCTCCCCCCATAATGTCCGTCAGATTGTAACCCGTCGCCCAAGGTCCACCGTGAACCCATTACCGATCACCACCGATGCCGCACTCGCCGCCGTGGCAGCTGCCCTCGCGGCGGGCCCTCGCCTGGCACTGGACACGGAGTTCATGCGCGAGCGCACCTACTACGCGGAACTTGCGCTGGTGCAGCTCGCCGGCGCCGACGACATCGTGCTGGTCGACCCGCTGGCCGGCATCGATCCTGCGATCCTGGCGGCGGTGCTGGCGGTACCGGGGCAGGTCAAAGTGCTGCACGCCGCGCGCCAGGATGTGGAGGTCCTGCTGCCTATTACCGACGCGCCGCTGGCGCCGGTGTTCGACACCCAGGTGGCGGCCGGCCTGCTCGGCTACCCGCCGCAGGTCGGCTACGGCGAACTGGTACTTAAGGAGATGGGCAAGACGCTGGACAAGGGCCACCAGCGCACCGACTGGACGCGCCGGCCACTGTCGGCCGCGCAGCTGGAATATGCCGCCGACGACGTTCGCTGGCTGCTGCCGCTGGCCGCGCAGCTGGAATCGAAGCTCGCCGACGTGGGCCGCCTGGACTGGCTCGCCGAGGACTTCGCCGCACTTGCCGATGCGCGCCTGTACCGGGTCGACCCCGCCGACGCCTGGCAGCGGCTCAAGGCCATCGAAACGCTGCCAGTAGGCGAGCAGTTGCGGCTACGCGCGCTGGCGGCCTGGCGCGAGACGCGCGCGATGCGTCGTAACCTGCCGCGCGGCTGGGTCATCACCGACGACGCCGCCCGCGCGATCGCGCGCCGCTCGCCGCAGGACGTGGCGACGATCAAGGCCCTGGACGTGATGCCCCCGGGGGCTGCCGACAAGATGGGCGAGGAGATCCTGGCCGCGCTGGAAGGCGCGCGCACAGCGAGCGCCGAGGGGATCGTGCAGCGTGCGGACGCACGACCGGATCCGGCCGAGCGCGAGTTGGCCCGTCGCCTGGGCGAGCGGCTGCGCGAGGTAGCCACGGCGCTTGCGATCGCACCGGAGGTCGTCGCCACGCAGCGCGACCTGCGCCGGTTGGCGCACGGTGAGGCGCTAGAGACGGTACTGACGGGCTGGCGCCGGCTCGTCCTCGGCGCCGCGCTGGAAGCGGAACTTGCGCGCGGCTGACGCCGCTAGCGGCCAGCGCTTGCGGCGGCCAGCGCCGCCTCCAGGCGGGCGGTGACCAGATCGATGTCGCCCTCGGCGTCGACCCGGGCCAGCAGGCCGCGATCCCCGTAGTAGTCGACCAGCGGGCGGGTCTGCGCGGCATAGACATCCAGCCGCTTGCCGATGGTCGCTTCGCTGTCGTCGGGGCGCTGGAACAGGTCCGGGGTCTCGCAGCGGCCGCCACATGGCGGCGGCACCGACGGCAGGGCGGTGTAGACGTTGAATACGCGCCCACACTCGCGACAGGTGCGGCGGCCCGTCAGGCGGCGGAACAGCTGCTCGCTGTCGACCTCCATCAGCACGACCGCCTGCAGTGGCTGGCCGATCTCGGTCAGCAGCGCGTTCAAGCCGTCGGCCTGCGGGATGGTGCGCGGGAAGCCGTCGAGGATGTAGCCGTGAGCTGCGTCTGGCGCCGCCAGGCGCTCGCGGATGATGCCGAGCATCGTTGCGTCGTCGACCAGTTTGCCGGCGTCCATGGTCGCCTTGGCGTGCAACCCCAACGGGGTGCCCGCCACTACTGCCGCACGCAGCAGATCGCCGGTCGAGATCTGCGGGACCCCGAACTTCTCGATCAGGCGCTGGGCCTGAGTGCCTTTCCCTGAGCCGGGCGCGCCTAGCAGGACGATACGCATAGTGATCACTTTCCGTCGTGTAGCGGCCGCAATTCCTCCCTAAAGGAACCGCTCTGGAGTCCGCAGCAGGGGCGGTATGCTGCCCACCGCCCGCCGCAGCGTCAAATCGGTCACGCCGCAACTCCCCCCCGCCGACCGGCCCGACGGCCAGTCGCGACCTGCCCAGCCTTGCCGGATCGGGACGACCGGGTATCCTCATGCCCCACCAGTGACATCCCCCCGGAGCCGACGACGATGCCCAAGAAGACCCCTCCCCGGAAGCGCAACGCCTTCTACGCCCAGTCAGGCGGCGTCACGGCCGTCATCAACGCCTCGGCCGCGGGGGTCATCGAGGCCTGCCGCAAGCACTCCAAGCGCATCGGCAAGTTGTACGCGGGCCGCCACGGCATCGTCGGCGCGCTGACCGAAGACCTGATCGATACCAGCAAGGAAAGCGCCGCGGCGGTCCGTGCGCTCCGCCACACGCCTGCGGGCGCTTTCGGCTCCGCCCGTTACAAACTCAAGAGCATTGAACAGGATCGCGCCAAGTACGAGCGCCTGATCGAGGTATTCCGGGCGCACGACATCGGCTACTTCTTCTACAACGGCGGCAACGATTCGATGGACACCGCGCTGAAGGTGTCCAAGATCGGCGAGGAACTCGGCTATCCGATCACCTGCGTCGGCGTCCCCAAGACCGTCGACAACGACCTGCCGATCACCGACTGCTGCCCAGGCTTCGGCTCGGTCGCCAAGTACGTCGCCGTCTCAACCCGCGAAGCCGCGCTCGACGTCGAGTCGATGGCCCGCACCTCGACCAAGGTGTTCATCCTCGAGGTGATGGGCCGCAATGCCGGCTGGATCGCCGCCGCCGGCGGGCTTGCCGCGCGCCGCACGGGCGACGCGCCGCACATCATCCTGTTCCCCGAGGTCGCCTTCGATCAGGTCAAGTTCCTGGCGAAGGTAAAGGCCACGGTAAAGAAGGTCGGTTACTGCGTCGTCGTCGTGTCCGAAGGCGTCAAGGGCGCGGATGGCAAGTTCCTTGCCGAAGCCGGCACCACCGACGCGTTCGGCCACGCGCAGCTCGGTGGCGCTGCGCCCGAGGTTGCCCGCATCGTCAAGGAAGGCCTCGGCTACAAGTACCACTGGGCGGTCGCCGACTACCTGCAGCGCTCCGCGCGCCACATCGCCTCGAAGACCGACGTCGAGCAGGCCTACGCGGTCGGCCGCGCGGCCGTGGAGTTTGCGATCAAGGGCTACAACTCGGTGCTGCCGGTCATCAAGCGCACCTCGTCCGCGCCCTACCGCTGGGTCATCGAGGCGGCACCGCTGGACGCGGTCGCCAACGTCGAGAAGAAAGTGCCGGCCTCGTACATCACCAAGGACGGCTTTGGCATCACGGCCGCCTGCCGGCGCTACCTCGCGCCGCTGATCGCCGGCGAGGACTACCCGCCGTTCAAGGATGGCCTGCCGGACTACGTGACCCTCAAGAAAGCACCGGTCAAGCGCAAGCTCAAGACCGACTTCAAGGTATAATTCGGCGCCTTTGATCGATATAGCCTGGAAAAGCCCTGCAAATCAATCGGTTGCGCCCAACTAGAGGCCAATCGAGGGGGCTTTTTTCAGGCACAACAGTCAACTATGTTTGTTTTTGGTCCTAGAACTGGGGAGTTAGACGCATGACGAGCGATCTCGCTATCACACTCGCGATCTGCGCGGGCGTCGTAGCCATTCTGTACGGCCTCTTTACCGCCCGCTGGATCGTGGCGCAGCCGCCCGGCAACGAGCGCATGCAGGAAATTGCCGCCGCCATTCAGGCTGGTGCGCAGGCTTACCTCAATCGGCAGTACTCGACGATCGCCATCGCCGGCGTCGCCCTGTTCGTGATCCTCGGCTTTGCGCTGGGTTGGGCGACCGCGATCGGCTTCCTGGTTGGCGCCATCCTGTCCGGCCTTGCCGGCTACATCGGCATGAACGTGTCGGTGCGCGCCAACGTGCGTACCGCGCATGCCGCGAGCATCGGCGTGAACCCGGCCCTCAAGGTCGCGTTCCGCGGCGGTGCCATCACCGGCATGCTGGTCGTCGGCCTCGGCCTGATCGGCGTCGCTGGCTACTACGGCCTGATGCTGCACTTCGGCGACCCGAAGGAAGCGCTGCACTCGCTTATCGGCCTCGCCTTCGGCGGTTCACTGATCTCGATCTTCGCGCGCCTCGGCGGCGGCATCTTCACCAAGGGCGCCGACGTCGGCGCCGACCTGGTCGGCAAGGTCGAGGCCGGCATCCCCGAGGATGACCCGCGCAACCCGGCCGTGATCGCCGACAACGTCGGTGACAACGTCGGCGACTGCGCCGGCATGGCGGCGGACCTGTTCGAGACCTACGCGGTCACGCTGGTCGCGACGATGGTGCTCGCCGGCCTGCTCGCCTCGAGCCTCGGCCCGCAGGCAGTGATCTACCCGCTGGTGCTTGGCGCGGTCTCGATCATCGCCTCGATCGTCGGCACGTTCTTCGTCAACGCCCGCGAAGGCGGCAAGATCATGAACGCGCTGTATCGCGGCGTCATGGTCTCCGGCGGCATTGCTGCGGTCGCGTTCTACTTCGTGACCGATTCCATGATGGGCACGCAGGCCATGCCGCTGTTCTACTGCTCGCTGATCGGCCTCGCGCTGACGGCCGCAATGATCGTGGTCACCGAGTACTACACCGCGACCGAATACGGCCCGGTGCGCTACGTCGCCGCAGCCTCGCAGACCGGCCACGGCACCAACGTCATCGCCGGCCTTGCCGTGTCGATGAAGTCGACCGCACTGCCGGTACTGGCCGTGTGCCTCGCGATCTTCGGCGCCAATGCGTTCGCCGGCCTGTACGGCATCGCGATTGCCGCCACCGCGATGCTGTCGATGACCGGCATGATCGTCGCGCTCGACGCCTACGGCCCGATCACCGACAACGGCGGCGGCATCGCCGAGATGTCTGGCCTACCGAAGGAAGTGCGCAAGGTCACCGACGCGCTCGACGCGGTCGGCAACACGACCAAGGCGGTCACCAAGGGTTACGCGATCGGTTCGGCCGGCCTTGCCGCGCTGGTGCTGTTCGCCGACTACACCCACAACCTCGAGGCCGCCGGCAAGCTGCAGGTGTTCTCGCTGTCCGACCCCGCGGTCATCATCGGCCTGTTCATCGGCGGCCTCGTGCCGTACCTGTTCGGCGCGATGGCGATGGAAGCGGTCGGCCGCGCAGCCAGTGCGGTGGTGGTCGAGGTGCGACGCCAGTTCAAGGAAATCCCGGGAATCATGGAAGGCACCGCGAAGCCAGAATACGGCCGTGCGGTCGACATGCTGACCCGCGCCGCGATCGGCGAGATGATCGTTCCGTCGCTGCTGCCGATCGCGGTCCCCGTGGTCATCGGCTTCGGCATGAACTATCTGATGGGCCCAGGTGCCGGTGTGCGCGCCCTCGGTGGCCTCTTGATCGGCACGATCGTGACCGGCCTGTTCGTCGCAATCTCGATGTGCACGGGCGGCGGCGCCTGGGACAACGCGAAGAAGTACATCGAGGAAGGCAACTTCGGCGGCAAGGGCTCGGACGCCCACAAGGCGGCCGTAACCGGTGACACCGTCGGCGATCCGTACAAGGACACCGCAGGTCCCGCGATCAACCCGTTGATCAAGATCATCAACATCGTCGCGCTGCTGCTCGTGCCCCTGCTGTAAGCAGGCGCCACGGCAACAAACGGGAAAGGCGCCTTCGGGCGCCTTTTTCGTTTTGGGCCCTCCGGCGTACCCACCGCGCGGCTGGTCGCGCCGCGGCAACGGCTCGTCGCAGCGTGGTGATGGCAGCGCCATCGGGCAGGTCCATACTCTCGCTTTCGCGCGAGCGATCGCAGGCGCAGAGGTCGGCCATCGCTCGCGCGACTGACACAAGGAGGTTCGTCATGATCAGACTTCTACGTACCGCGGTAATGGCGTCGGCGCTGCTCCTGGGCGTCGTCGCGCAGGCGACGGAACTGCCTTGGGTTGCGCGCAGCAACCAGAACGCAGACCTACTGCTGCAACTGCTCGCCAAGTACAGTCCGGAAAGCGCCAGTCAGCTCGGCGTCGAGGGCTTTGACGAAGCCATCGTCGATCTCGCGCGCGACCAGTACGAGCCGCAGAAGGCAGACCTCGGCAAGGCGATCGCCGAATATCGCCTGCGGCTCGCCACCGAAACCGACGCAAAGGTCCGCCAGGATCTGGAGATACTGATCAGCGCCGCGCAGGACACCCTCTCCAGCAGTGAGCTGAACCGCCGCTACTTCTTTCCGTTCGTCGACGTGACGGGCCTCGTCTACAGCACCGTCCAGCAAACACTGGACCCGCGCATCCCAGTGGCGCGACAGCAGTCGGTCGTCGCTCGTCTGCAGAAGTACGCGGGCCTCGCCAAGGGCTACTCACCAATCACCACTCTTGCCAGGCAGCGAACGCTGGAACGACTGCAGGCGGACGCAACACTGCTCGGGCCCTACCGCGGCGAGGTCGAGCAGAAGCTGAACGACTTCCCGACGCTGCTGACCGGCATCAAGGACCTGCTGGCGAAGAGCAAGGTCAAAGGCTGGCAGGCAAGCTATGCCCGGCTGGAGCGCGAACTGACTGACTACAACGTCTGGCTGAAGGACGAGATCCTGCCGAAGGCCCGCGCGGACCACCGCCTGCCGCCGGATATCTACGCCGACAACCTGCACCAGTTCGGCGTCGACATCCCGCCAGAGGAACTGATCGCCAAGTCGCTGACCTCGTTTGCCGAGATCCGCAATCAGTTGAACATCACCGCCGGCCTGATCGCGAAGGAGCGCGGCTTCGCCGATGCCGACTACCGCGCGGTGCTGCGCCAACTCAAGCAGGAGCAGATCCCGGCTGATCGGGTAATGCCGCTGTATCGCGAGCGACTCGGTCTGATCGAAGACGCGGTGCGAGCGCACCGCATCGTCTCGCTGCCGGCCCGCGCCGCGTCGATCCGGCTCGCGACGCCAGCTGAAAACGCCCAGCAACCGGCGCCGCACATGAGTCCGCCACGACTGATCGGCAACACCGGCGAGTACGGCGAGTTCGTGCTGACCACCGGCATGCCGCCGGATGCGAGCGGCAAGCAACTGGTGTTTGACGACTTCTCGCATCAGGCCGACACCTGGACCCTAACCGCACACGAAGCCCGTCCCGGCCACGAACTGCAGTTCGCCAAGATGATCGAGGCGGGCGTCTCCACCGCGCGTGCGGTGTTCGCCTTCAACAGCGTCAACGTTGAAGGCTGGGCGCTTTACGCAGAGGCGGAGATGCAGCCGTACGAGCCGCTCGACGGCCAGCTGTTCGCCCTGCAGGCGCGTGCCCAGCGCGCTGCGCGTGCGTTCCTCGATCCGATGGTCAACCTCGGGCAAATCACGCCTGAGGACGTCAAGAGCTTCCTGATGGACGAGGTCGGGCTGTCGGCCGGCATGGCGACACAGGAAATGCAGCGCTACGTGTTCCGCATGCCGGGCCAGGCGACTTCGTATTTCTACGGCTACCAGCGGCTGATGGAAACGCGCGAGGCGGCGGAGCTTGCGCTGCGCGGCAAGTTCGATCGGCTGGCGTTCAATGACTTCGTGCTGGCGCAGGGACTGCTGCCGCCGAAGCTGCTACGCAAGTCGGTGATGGAGGAGTTTGTGCCGGCGCGCAAGGCGCTCTGACACGACAACCGACGAGGCGCGCGGCTCGCCGCGCGCCTCTTGCATACCGGCGACTCGGCTACGACCCAGCGCTCGCCAGGCACTCAAGCTCAACCCGCGCGCCCAGCGCCAGCGCTTGCACGCCGATGGCGGTACGCGCCGGGAACGGCTTCTGGAATACCGTCCGCCAGATCTCGTTGAACGCCGGCCAGTCAGCCATGTCGGCGAGCATCACGGTGCAGCGGATCACGTCCTGCGTGCCGCGGCCGTTGGCTTCGAGGATCGTGCGCAGGTTGGCGAGGAGCTGCATCGCCTCCGGGCGAAAGCCGCCGGCAACGAGGGTCATCGTGCGCGGCGTGATGCCCAGCTGGCCGGACAGGTACAGCGTATCGCCGTGCCGCACGGCCTCGGAGAACGGCATATCGCCGCCCAGCACCTTGCCGGAATTGAGGAATTCAGGGGCAGCGGCCGCAGCTAGCGGGCTCATCGCGAGCAGTAGCAACAGCACGGGAATCGAGTGGAAATGGCGCGACATCGGCGGTCCTCCTACAGACTGGCATACCTGCAGGGTGCACCAGAGCGGCCGCGGATGGAAAGCCTCAGGCCGCCGACTGCATCGGCTCCGGATAGCCGATGACGTAGCCCTGGATATAGTCGATGCCCATGCCGCGCGCGAACTCGAGCGACGCCATGTCCTCGACCTGCTCGGCGATGATCTGGAAGTCCAGCGTGCGCGCCAGCTTGATGATCGCCGCGACCATCGCCTGGTTGACGGTGTCCTTGCCGAGATCGCGCATGTAGATGCCGTCGATCTTCAGGAAGTCCATCGGCAGGTTCTTGAGGTTCGTGAACGAGCCGATGCCGCTGCCGAAATCATCGAGCGCAAACTGGCAGCCCATGCCATGCAGCACGGCGATGAAGCGACGCGCATGGTCGAGGTTGGCCACGACCGAGGCCTCGGTGACCTCGAAGCAGACCTGCGACGGCATCACCCCGGTACGGTCGAGGCAGTCGACCACGAACTCGAGGAACTGCGAGTCACCGAGCGTCTGGCCGGAGAGGTTGATCGACACGCTGCGGCCCGCCGGCAAACGCAGCGCGCCGCGGCCCAGCGCCGCCAGAGCGGTCTGCACCACCCAGCGGTCAACCAGCGCCATCAGGCGATAGCGTTCGGCAGCCTTGAGGAACTCGCCCGGCACAATGACCTCGCCATCGTCGCCGATCAGTCGCACCAGCACCTCGATCGCCGGCCCCCGCTTGCCCTGCGCCGGCGCCGCGAGGATCTGCTGCGTATAAAGGCGGAAGCTGCCGTCGCGGAGCGCGTGCTGCAGCCGCTGCAGCCAGTGAATCTCGCCCCGCTGGCGTGCCATTGCCTCATCGCGCACGGAGTAGACGTGCACGCGGCCCTCCTGCTGGCTCTTGGCGACATAGCAGGCGGAGTCCGCCGCAGACATGACGTCCTCGACGGTGGTGCTCTCGCGACCGATCTCGACCATGCCGATGCTGACACCGACGGTAAAGATCTTGTCCTTCCAGACGAAACGGAAATCACGAATCGCGGTCGAAACGTCTTCGGCGATCTGGATCGCTTTTTCCAGCGGGCAGCCCACCAGCAGCAGCGCGAACTCGTCGCCGCCAATGCGTGCCACGGTGTCGGAATCGCGCACGGCATCCTTCACCAGTGCGGCAATCTCGCGCAGCATGTTGTCGCCAGCGAGATGGCCGCTGGTGTCATTGACCACCTTGAAGCGATCGAGATCGAGGTAGCACATGACGTGCGCCTGCGTGCCGATGCGAGCGACCTCGAGGCCGTCTTGCAGGCGCCGCTCGAACTCGCGCCGATTGACGAGCCCCGTCAGCGCATCGTGGCTCGCCTGATAGCTCATCTGGCGCGCGATACCGCGCAGCTCGGTCACATCGTGCAGCAGCACCACCGCGCCGGAGGGCTCGCCGTCGGCGCCAAGCAGCGGCGCGGCAGACAGCTCGATGCTGTGCTCCGAACCATCGACACTGGTCAGCAGCACTGCGCGACGACCGATCGCAACCTTCACTCCGGAGGCGAGGCACTGCCGCACGGGGTCGACCAGCGCCTTGCGATCCGCTTCATCAATGACAGTGACCACCTCCGCGAACGGCCGCCCATCGATCTCCGCGAGCGTGTGGCCGAGCAGCTTCTCAGCACGACCGTTCAAGTAGTCGATACGGCCGTTGACGTCGGTGGTGACCAGGCCGTCACCTAGCGACTCGAGCGTCGCGCGTGCGCGGCTGCGACCGGGGTCCGTCTGGGCAACCGGCGCGATCATCTCAATGGCAGTGAAGACAACGGCCGGCGTGCCGCGGTAGCGCACCGTCGTGCTGCCTAGCTCAAGCCGGCTGACGTGCCCACCCGGTTCAGCGACCTCAACCTCGTAGACGGCCGCGGCCGGCTCGCCATCCAGGTGGCGGCGGACGTTGTCGACGACCAGGTCGGCGTAATCGGGCGTGACCAGTTCAGCCAGATGGCGGCCGACAAGCTCAGCGGGGGTGCGGCCAAACAGCGCGGCAAAGCGTTCGTTGGCAAGAACGATCCGCTCGCCATGGATGACAACCGCCTCGTGGACGGCGCCCAACAACTCGTGGAACGGCCCCTCCGTGGGCGCTGAGGTTCGTGGCCGGGCTGCCACCACCAGGGCTTCGTCACGCTCCCCCAACGCCTCGCGCGCCCGGCCGTACGCACGTACGGCGGCGATTACCGCGACGGCGGCGGCGATCAGCGCGGCAAGCGCGACTGCTTCAGTCAGGGCCAACGAAACCTTCCCCGGGCGCCAATGGCAGCCCACGCGCACCGCCTGCCCGCGACAGGAGCGCCGGGGCCGGTGATGCGAATTCAGAAAAACCTGCAAATCGAGGATACCGGAGGGTTGGGCGCCGATCGGACGGATTGACCATAATCGATGTTCATCAGGGACAATCCGTGTTGTTCCACCGCCCCAAACTCCGTAATCTGCGGGCCTCTCGGGGCCCCCGCCCCGCCACCATGGCACGCAGCCTCATGGACATCGAAGCCGCCCGACAGCAGATGATCGACCAGCAGGTACGGACTTGGGACGTCCTCGACGCGCGGGTGCTCGACACCTTGCGGCGGGTTCGACGCGAGCTGTTCGTCCCGGAGGCTCTGCGCGGCGCGGCGTTCGCGGACGCGCCGATCCCGTTGGCCTGCGGCCAGTCGATGCTGGCGGCCAAGTTCCACGGCAAGATCCTGCAGGCCCTGGCTGTCGAGCCCGGCGAGACGGCACTCGAGGTCGGCACCGGCTGCGGTTACCTCGCCGCCTGCCTGAGCGAGCTCGGCGCCCAGACCACGGCCCTGGAAGCGCACCCGCAGCTGGCCGCGCTCGCGCGCGCGAACCTGCGCTCGGCGGGCTTTCCTGGCGTACAGGTGGTGGAGGCCGACGCCACCCGCTGGGAGCCGACAGAACGCTACGATGTCATCGTGATTACCGCCTCTTTGCCGAGCTACGACTCGCGCTACCAGCAATGGCTCAAGATCGGCGGCCGACTGTTCGTAATCGTCGGCCAGAGCGAGCCGATGATGGCGCTGGTGGTGAGCCGCAAGAGCGAGACCGAATTCATCCGCGCCGAGCAGTTCGAGACGGCCGTCGCGCCGCTGGAAAACGTCATCCGCCCGTCCCGGTTCGTGTTCTGATGGTCGGCCAATGATCCGCGAAGTCACCCCGGCCGAGTATCTGGCCACGTTCGCCGGCCGCCCGGCGACGCTGCTGGTTGATGTCCGCGAGGCCTGGGAGCTGGACATCGCCCGGCTCCCCGGGGCGCTGCACATACCGATGGGCGAGATTCCGACGCGGCTGGCAGAACTGGATCGCACACGCGACCTCGTGATCCTGTGCAAGGCCGGCGGGCGGAGCCTCACGGTCGCCCGCTTCCTGGAGGCGCAGGGCTACCCGTCCGTCGCCAACCTGCATGGCGGCATTCTGGCGTGGGCACGCGACGCCGACCCGGCGCTTGCGACATACTGACCGGCCGGCGCGACCAATCGAGCGCGCCGCCCCGGGCACTTGATTTAGCCTGTTTCATCTCAAACTCTAGTCCGGACTCAAGTGCGGACTGACGACCGAAGGGATTAGTCGGCATGAAATTGACGCTGTTTCCCGCCGCACTGCTAGCGAGCGCCGTGTTCTGCCTGCCGGGTGCTGCCGCGGCCGCCGACCTGACCGAGATCTACCATCGGGCGCTGCGCAGCGACCCGCAGCTGCGCGAGGCCGAAGCGATCCGCTCGGCCACCCGCGAGGCCCATCCGCAGGCGCTCGGCGCCCTGTTACCGCAGCTGTCGGCCAGCGGCGGCTACGTTCGCGACGAGTCTAGCGGCGTCTCGCCGTTCTTCACGACCGGCGGCCTGGTGCCGGCCACGACCTCGAACAAGTCCAACGCCACCACCTGGTCGGTGCAGCTGCGCCAGACCGTATTCCGTTGGGAGCAGTTCGCGACCCTGCGGCAGGCCGACGCCCAGACCGCGCAGGCGGAAATCGACTTCCGCGCGGCGCAGCAGTCAGTGATCCTGCGCACCGCGCAGGCCTACTTCAACGTACTGGCCGCCCGCGACACGCTCGACGCCGCCGACGCCGCACGCGAAGCGATCGTGCGCCAGCTGGAGCAGGCCGAAAAGCGTTTCGAGGTGGGTCTGATCGCCATTACCGACGTCGAGGAAGCGCGCGCCGCCGCCGACCAGGCGACCGCGACGGTGATTGCCTCCAAGCGCTCGCTCGCGACCTCGCGCGACCAGCTGCGCGAGCTGACTGGCGACTCGTTCGACGAGCTCGCCCGTCCCGGTGACGACATGCCGCTGATCACGCCGGACCCGGCCAGCGAAGAGCAGTGGGTCAAGGCCGCGCTGGACCAGAACCTGTCGCTATCCTCGGCGCGCATCGGCGCCGACATCGCCCACGAGGCAATCTCGGTCGCCCGTGGCGGGCACCTGCCAACGCTCGACATTGTCGCCAGACAGTCGGGCGCCCAGACGAGCTCGAACACCACGTTCTTCGATCCGACCGCCGGCGCCATACTGTTCCCGTCGGACTCAAGCAACCGCGACAAGCAGATCGGCCTGCAGCTGACCGTGCCGATCTACTCCGGTGGCACGACCAACTCGCACGTCCGCGAGGCGGTCTACCGTCATCGTGCCGCGCGGGAGCGCCTCGAGCGCGCCGCGCGCGCCACCGAGCGCGGCACGCGCGACGCGTACCTGGGCGTCATCAGCGAGATTTCGCGGGTCACCGCGCTCAAGCAGTCGCTCGCCTCGAGCCGCATCGCCCTGACCGCGACCGAAGCGGGCTACGAGGTCGGTACGCGCACCGCGGTGGACGTGCTGCTCGCCCGTCAGCGTCTGTTCGACGCGCAGACGACCTACGCCCGCAGCCGCTACGACTACGTGCTCAACGTCCTGACGCTCGAGCAACAGGCCGGCACGCTGGATGAGTCGAGGCTGACACGCGTCAACAGCTGGCTCGGGCAAACCGTCTCGGTCAAGTAACAGCCGGACGCTGCAGTAGCCGCTCGACGCGCGCCAACAGGCGCGCGAGCGCGCCTTGGTTTGCAACCACCGCCGCACGGCCACGCTCGCCTGCGGCATGCGCCGCCGCCGGCTCGGCCAGCAGGCGCTCGACTGAGGCTGCCAATGCGGCCGCGTCAACCACCACGCCCAACGCCCCGGCCTCGACCAGCAAGCGCGCGACAGACGGGTCGTTGAACGTGTAGGGCCCGGCGAGCAGCGGCCGCGCCAGCGCCGCCGGCTCCAGCAGGTTATGACCGCCGATCGGCACCAGGGTGCCGCCGACATAGGCGACGTCACCGGCGGCATAGAACGGCACCAGTTCGCCGAGCGTATCCAGCAGCAGCACCTCGGTCGCGGCGGTCACGGCCGCTCCACTGGTGCGCGTCACGAGCCGCACGGCGCGCTGCCGCAACAGCGCGGCCACGGCCTCGAACCGCGGCGGATGGCGCGGCGCCAGCACCAGCAACGCGTCGGGACGCCGCGTACGCAGGATGGCGTGCGCCTCAAGCACCTGCGCTTCCTCGCCCTCGTGCGTGCTGCCTGCGACCCACACCGGTCGCGCCACGCCAAGCTCCGCTCGCAGCGTCGCGCCGCGCGCCGCGACGTCCCGTGGCGGCAGATAGTCGAACTTGAGGTTACCCAGCGCCTCGGTACGGGCGGGATCGGCGCCAATCGCAACGAAGCGCTCGGCGTCAGCCACGGTCTGCGCGGCCACGTGCACGCCCCGCAGCGTCTCGGCCATCAGCCGGCCGAGGCGCCGGTAGCGGCGCACCGAGCGCTCCGAGAGGCGTGCGCTGGCCAGCATCATCGGCAGGCCCCGACGGCGGGCGGCAGCGTACAGGTGCGGCCAGAGCTCGGTCTCGAGCACCAGCCCCAACCGCGGCCGGGCCCGCTGCAGGAAGCGCGCCGTGGCACCGGGCAGGTCATAGGGCAGGTACCGCACCGTCGCGATCGCGCCCAACAGGGCAACGGCCCGGTCGCGGCCAGTCACCGTTGCAGTGGTCAGCAGCAGGGGCAGGGACGGGTGACGCTCGTGCAGGGCCCGCACCAGCGTCGCGGCGGCCTGGACCTCGCCGACCGAGACTGCGTGCACCCACAGGCCGCCTGCCGGCAGCGGCGCGCCCAGGCCGAAGCGCTCGCCGAGGTGCCGCCAGTGACGCCGGTCCGACAGCCCGCGGCCGAGCTCCAGCAGCACGGCAGCCGGCACCAGACAGTAGCCCAGACAGAGGTAAAGTAGCCGCAAGTATCCGCCCGCCCGGCAATGAGCCTGAGATCATACCGCCCATGACCGTCACCGCGTCCGCGCCTATCGAAGATCCGACCTGCGGCGTCGCCCTGCAGCCACTGAGCGGGTTCCTCGCGCCCCGCTGGTGGCCGACCTGGATCGGCTACGGACTGATGCGCGCGATAGGTGCCCTGCCATGGTCCGCGCTGAGCGCACTGTCGCGCGTACTGGCTGTAATCGCCTGGTATGCGGCGCGGCGCGATCGCCGTGTGACGCTGGTTAACCTGCGGCTGGCCTATCCCGACAAGACCGAGCGCGAGCGGCGCGCGATCGCACGTCGCCATTTCCGCTCGCTGATCTATTCGCTGTTCGAGACCTCGATCGTCTGGTTCGACCGGCGCAAGCGACTGGAAAAGCTGACGCGCATCGAAGGCCTCGAGCACCTGACCCAGGCGCAGTCCAAGGGCAAGGGCGTGCTGTTGCTGGGCGCGCACTTCACCACCAACGAGATCGCAGCCGGCGCACTGCCGCAGACCGGCCCTGCGTTCGACGTCATGTACAAGCGCTCACCCAACGAGCTGCTCAACCAGCTGGCGCTGCGCGGCCGACTGCGCCGCGGAGGGCGACTGATCCCAAGCGAGAAGTTCGTCGAGATGCTGCGGGCGCTCAAGCGCGGCGGCATCGTGCTGTACGCGCCCGACCAGCATTTCGACGGTGACGGCTACGTCACCGTGCCGCTATTTGGGGTGCCTGCCATGTCGAACCCCGGCACAACCTTCATCGCGCGCGCCACCGGCTGCACGGTACTGCCCTTCTTCCCGCGCCGACTGGCGGACGGCAGCGGTTACGTGATGCGCATCCTCGCGCCGATCGAGGGCTTCCCCAGTCGCGACGGCGCTGCGGACGTCGCTATCTACCACGGCCTTATCGAAGAGGCTGTGCGCGCAGCACCCGAGCAGTATCTGTGGAGCTACAAGCGTTTCCGTCCCCGCCAGGGCGAAACGAGCCCCTACCGCCGCTAGCCGCCGCGGGCGTAGCCGTCCAGCAGTGCGCGCCACTGCTCGCTGTCCGTATCCGGCCCAGCGAACTTCTGCAGCGAGCGGGCCAGCCGTGCCAGGTTCGCGGCCCGCCAGCGGCCCGGCCGGCAGCGCGCACCACGGTCGAAGTCGATCAACTGCACCGCGCCGTCGGCGCAGATCAGCAGATTGCGGGCGTTGAGGTCGGCATGACGGATCCCCGCGTCGTGAAAGGCGCGGAGGGTCGCTCCCACCCGCGGCCACAGCGCGTCGCCAGGAGCGGCGTCGAGCCGCTCGGCCAGCGGCCGCGCGGCGGGAATGGCCACAGTCAGCAGATCCGCCCGGTACCACAGGCCATCGCGCACGTAGCGGGCCGCCACCGGCCGCGCGGCCGGCAGGCCCAGCGATTCGATCATTGCCAGCAGCCGCAACTCGCGAAAGGAGCGGGTCGCCTCCTCGCCGGTCCACAAGTAGCGATCCGCAACCCATCGCGCGACCAGGCCGCCGCGGCGGTAGTGGCGCAGCACCTGCGCCGGCATCCCCGCTCGCGCATCGACGAACCAGGCGCTGCCGCGGCCGGCGGCCGTAGCGCTCACCCGCCCGGCCGCCAACAGCGTCGACGGCTCAAAATCCACCGACTGCGGATGGCTGATGCGCGAGGGGTCGTATAGGATCGCGCCGGACTCAGTCGGGATGCGCTCTAGCGGCATGTCTTCCTTCAGCAAGCTTCTGAACTCGCCACCGGCCAGCGTCTGCCTGCTGCGGCTCTCCGCCATTGGCGACACCTGCCACGCGCTGGCCGTACTGCGGCGCCTGCAGGCGGCCTGGCCCGCGACGCGCTTCACCTGGATCATCGGCAAATTCGAACACAAGCTGATGCAGCTTGCGCCCGACGTGGAGTTTATCAGCTACGACAAGAAGGGCGGCCTGCGCGAGCTGCGCCGGCTGCGTGGGCTGCTCGCCCAGCGTCGCTTTGACCTGCTGCTGCACATGCAGCTGGCGTTGCGCGCCAGCGCGATCGCAGCCCTGGTCAGGGCACCGATCAAGCTCGGCTTCGACCGGCGCCGCGCGCGCGAGCTGCAATGGTTGTTCACCAACCGGCGCATTGCGGATCGCGGCAACGAGCACGTGCTGGACGGTCTGTTCGGCTTCGCCGACGCCCTTGGGGTAGCGGCAAGCCCGCCGCGCTGGGATCTGCCGCTGCCTGCCAGCGCCTGTGCCTATGCGCAGACGCTGATCCCGGACACACAACCGACGCTGCTGATCAGCGCCTGCTCCAGCCACGCGCTGCGCAACTGGCGCGCCGAGCGCTACGCGGCGGTCGCGGACCACGCCGCCGCGGCACACGGCATGCGAGTGATTCTCTGCGGCGGGCCGGGCCCGTCCGAACGGGCGATGGCCGAGGCGATCCTCGCCGCCTGCCAGCGCCAGCCGCTGGACCAGGTTGGCAAGGACACGCTGCCCGAGCTGCTGGCACTGATGGCGCGGGCCACCGCAATTGTCACGCCGGACTCGGGGCCGGCGCACATGGGCACGCTGGTCGGCCTGCCGGTGATCGGCCTGTACGCGGCCACAAACCCCGCCCGTAGCGGGCCGTACCTCAGTCGTGCGCACTGCGTCGACCGTTACCCGGACGCTGCCCGCACCTTCCTTGGCCGCGAGCCCGAAGAGCTGCCGTGGACCACCAAGATTGAGCGGCCCGGGGTCATGGACCTGATCACCCCCGACGATGTCTGCGCTCGTCTGGACGCCGTGCTGGCCGCCGTGACCGGCTGAGCCCACCGGGACGACGCCGCGCGCTATCCTTCGCGACTCGACGGCCGGCACTTGCAGCCGGCACCTCCTCCCTGACTCAGGATTGCCCCATGACCTCACTGCTGCGCCGCTGCTCGGTCCTGCTAGTAGCTGCCTGGCTGCCCCTCTGGGGCGCACTGGCTGCGGATGCCCCACCACCGATGCTCGGCTTCGCCGCGCCCGGGGCCAGCGCGGAAGCTGCGCTGGAAGGGCGCTTCGACGCACTGCTCGATGCCCGCGACATGCGCACCTGGCTCGAGCGCATGTCCTCCGCACCGAACCACATCGGCGCACCGCACGACAAGGCGAACGCCGAGTTCATGCTGGAGCAGTTCCGCGCCTGGGGCTGGGACGCCGCGATCGAGACGTTCGATGTGCTGTATCCGACACCGCGCCGCGTCTCGTTGGACCTCGTCGGCCCGCATCCGTACCACGCCTCGCTGCTAGAGCCGCCGATCGCCGGCGACCGCACCTCAGCGCACACCCAGGGAGCTCTGCCGCCTTACAACGTCTACGGCGCCGATGGCGATGTCACCGCCGAGCTCGTCTACGTCAATTACGGCATGCCTGAGGACTACAAGGACCTGGCGCGCCGCGGCATCTCGGTCAAGGGACGCATCGCCATCGCCCGTTACGGCGCCGGCTGGCGCGGCCTCAAGCCGAAACTGGCCTGGGAGCACGGCGCGGTCGGCTGCATCATCTACAGCGATCCGCGCGACGACGGCTACGGCGCCGCCGACACCTACCCGATGGGTGCCGGCCGGCCGGCACAGAGCCTGCAGCGTGGCTCGGTGGCCGACATGCCGGTTTACTCAGGCGACCCGCTGACGCCCGGCATCGGCGCCACCCAGGACGCACCGCGGCTGGAACGCTCCGCGGCGGCGACGCTGCTGAAGATCCCGGTGCTGCCTATTTCCTACCAGGACGCCCGTCCCCTGCTCGAGGCCCTGCGCGGGCCACGCGCACCGGCCGGCTGGCGCGGCGGCCTGCCGTTCACCTACCACATCGGCCCGGGGCCCGCGCGCGTGCACCTGCTGGTGCAGTCCGACTGGTCGCAACACCCGGTCTATGACGTTGTCGCACGGCTCGAGGGCAGTACCTACCCGAACCAGTGGGTGATCCGCGGCAACCATCACGACGCGTGGGTGTTCGGCGCCGAAGATCCACTGTCCGGCAATGTCGCGATGATGGCCGAGATGAAGGCGCTCGGCGCACTCAAGGCCAGCGGCTGGCGCCCGAAGCGCACACTCGTGTACGCCAGCTGGGACGGTGAGGAAGCAGGATTGCTCGGCTCGACCGAATGGGTCGAGACGCATGCCGCGGAGCTGGCGGCCAAGGCGGTCGCCTATGTGAACTCCGATTCCAACAGCAGCGGCATCCTCGACGCTGGCGGCAGCCACACGCTGCAGCGCCTGGTCAATGAGGTCGCGGCGGGCGTCAAGGACCCGACCACCGGCGCCACCGTGCTTGCACGCGCGCGCGCGGCCAAGATCCTCGAATCGCGCCGCGGCGGTCGCGACGCCGACCGTCGCCTCGCCAGGGCACTGCTCGACGGCGGCGACCTGCCACTGGACGCACTCGGCTCAGGCTCCGACTTCACGCCGTTCCTGCAGCATGCCGGCGTGCCCTCGCTGAACTTCGGCTTCGGCGACGACGAGCCGGGCGGCGTCTACCACTCGGTCTACGACTCCTTCGACCATTACGTGAAGATCAACGACCCGGACCTGCGCTACGGCGTCGCACTGGCCGAGGTTGCCGGCCACACGATGCTGCGACTGGCTAACGCCGACCTGCTGCCAATGCGCGCTGCGGACTTCGCGACCACCATCGGCCGCTACGTCGACGAGGTCGAGCATTACGCCGACGGCCTGCGCGGCGAGACTGCCGAGATGCACCGACTGCTCGACGAGCATGTCTACGAACTCGCCGCGAGCGGCACCGAGCCGGTCGGACCGCCCGCACGCGAAGTGGATGTGCCGTTCCTGAACTTCGCCCCACTGCGCAACGCCAGCGGTGCGCTGCAGCTGAGTGCACAGAGCTTCGATGCCGCCTATGCCGCGGCCCTGGCAGAGCCTGCGCGGCTGACGCCGACGCAGGTCGCGACCGTCAACGAAACGCTGCGCCGCGCCGAGCAGGCACTGCTCGGCGCGGACGGGCTGCCAGGCCGACCGTGGTACCGCCACCTGATCTACGCACCGGGCCTGTATACCGGCTATGGTGCCAAGACGCTGCCGGGTGTGCGCGAAGCGATCGAAGAGCGCCAGTGGGCGCTAGCCTCCGACTACACAACCCGCACTGCGAACGCACTGGATGCGTACCGTCGTGCCCTTGATGCCGCCACCGCGGCACTGCACTGAAGGAACAGGCGATGTCAGAAATCCTGGTACCGGTCTCGCCTGGCGAAGTGATCGACAAGATGACGATCCTGCGCATCAAGGCCAAGCGCATCACCGATGCGAGCAAGCTCGCCAACGTCCGGCGGGAACTGGAAATCCTGGAGCACAGCTGGCGCGCCTCGCCCTACGGCCCCAGGGACATAGCCGCCGACGAGGCGGCACTGCAGGCGGTCAACGAGCGCCTGTGGGACATCGAGGACCGGATCCGTGACCAGGAGCGGGCCGGCGCGTTCGATACCGTCTTCATCGAACTGGCGCGCTCGGTCTACATCGAGAACGACGAACGCGCCGCGATCAAGAAGCGCATCAACACGGCGCTGGGATCGACGATCGTCGAGGAAAAGAGCTACGCCGCTTACCGCTGAGCGCAGCAGTGGCTCGCCCTCAGCCGGCGCGTCGCTCGCCCACCAACGAGTACTCGGCGCCGCAATACGGGCACTTCGACTCGCCGGTCGCCTCGATCGCGAGGTAGACCCGCGGGTGTGAGTTCCACAGGTACATGCCCGGCGTCGGGCAGGACAGTGGTAGGTCCGACGCCGTCACCTGGTAACGGTGCTCGGCATTCGGCTGGATCAGTTTCGGATCGTTGACGACCGGGGCGCCCATAGGGTTCTCGCTGCAGCCTTTGGCTGCGTGTGACGGACCGATTATACCGGAGCTGGGCTCACCGGCGTGCTACCGGGCCGCAGCTCCTCGCCGCGCACCATCACCGCGTCCCAGACGGCCGTAATCCACGCCCGCCGCGCCGCGTGGCCCTGGGCCGGAACGACCAGTCGGCGCTCTTCCAGCGACAGCCGGTGGGTCAGTCGGCGGTAGGTGCGGTAACCCTCCACCAGACCGTCGATCACCCGATGGTCCACCAGCGCCGCCGAGCCCACCGACTCCAGCGCCCGGATCGTGTCGGCGAAGGTCAGCAGCGGCGGGTACTCCCCGGCCCAGCGCAGCACGAAGTACTGGGCGAGGAACTCGATGTCGGCAACCCCGCCCGGGTCCTGCTTCAGGTCAAATTCGTCCGCGCCCGCGCGCGACAGTTCGCGCCGCATCCGCTCGCGCATCTGGCGCACGTCCTCGCGCAGCGAATCACGCCGTACGTGGTGACAGAGCAGGTCGATGCGGGCGCGCTCGAATGCGGCACGGATCAGCGGGGTGCCGGCGACCGCCCGCGAGTGCAGCAACGCCTGGTGCTCCCACGTCCAGGCCTCCGCGCGCTGGTAGTCGACGAAGGCGTCGATATTGGTCATCAGCAGGCCGCCCTTGCCGGACGGACGCAGGCGCATGTCCACTTCGTAGAGGCGGCCGGCGGTCGTGTGGGTGGTCAGAAAGTGCACGATCTTCTGGCCGAAACGCACGAAGAACACCGCGTTGTCGATGACCTTCGGGCCCTGCGTCTCCTGCACCTCGCCGGCCGAGTCGTGCAGGAAGACGAGGTCCAGATCGGAGGCATAGCCGAGTTCGTGTCCGCCGAGCTTGCCGTAACCTACGGCTGCGACGCCGCAAGGCCGCAGCGCACCTGGCGTGCCACAGAACGGCGCCCCGTACTGCGCAATCATCACGGCCCAGGCATGCGCCATGGCGCGCTCCAGAATCAGCTCGGCAATGTCGGTCAGCCGGTCGGAGACGCGCATCAGCGGCAGCCGACCGGTCAGGTCGAACAGCGCGACACGGAAGATCGCCGCGCGCTGTACCTGCCGTAATGCCTCAATGCTGTGCTCGACCTCCGTGTCGATAGCCTCATCCGCCAGGCGCAGCTCGATCTCCTCGGCGAACTGCGCGCGGGTCGGCGGCTGATCGAACAGACGCGGGTCTATCAATTCGTCGAGCAGCAGCGGGAAGGCCGCAACCTGGCCCGGCAGGAAGGCGCCCAGCGCGCAGATGTCCGTCAGCCGCGCCAGCGCGAGCGGGTTCTCGTTGAGTAGTGCCAGGTAGGCCGTGCGCGAGCCAATCGCCTCAACCACTGACAGCGCACGCCGCAGCGTCGTGTCCGGCTGGGCGTGCAGCGCAGCGGCCGACAGCAGCCGCGGCAGTAGCGCGTGCAGACGTCGGCGCCCGGGTTCGTCGAGGCGACGGTAGTAGCCGCCGCCACGCAGCTCGACCAGCAACGCCGCCGCAGGCGCAGTCTCGCCGAGTCCCAGCGCACGCAGTGCATCTGTCAGTGCCTCGGGAGCGGTGGCGCCACTGAATGCCGAGTCGAAATCGGCGGCCGCCGGCGACACGCCATCGGCGCCCGCCAGCACCAGCGTCGCGAAGTGACGCTCCACCACGTTGCGACGCAAGGTGTAGGCATCCACCAGCGCCTGCCAATCCGCAAAGCCGCAGGCCACTTCGATGCGCGCGCGACGCTCAGGATCGGTCGGCAGTCGGTGGGTCTGCTCGTCGGCGTACATCTGCAGCCGGTTTTCGACTCGCCGCAAAAAATCGTAGGCCTCGCCCAGCTCGCGGACGGCCTCCTCCGGCAGCAACTTCTGGCCCGACAGGCGCGGCAGCACCGTCAGCAGCGACTGCGGCCGGAGTCGCGCGTCACTGCCGCCACGCACCAGCTGCAGCGCCTGCACGATGAACTCGATTTCACGGATACCGCCGCGGCCGAGCTTTACGTCGTCGCTGAGGTCACGTCGGGCGACCTCGCGGGAAATCATCGACTTCATCTCGCGCAGCGACGCGAACACACCGAAGTCGAGATAGCGACGGAACACGAACGGGCGGATGACATCGCGAAACAGCGCTTCGTAGGCCTCGCCGCCGGTCACCGCACGGGCCTTGACCCACGCGTAGCGCTCCCAGTCACGACCGTGCTGCTGCAGGTAGTCCTCCAGCGCCGCGAAACTTGCGACCAGCGGCCCGGAGTCGCCAAACGGCCGTAGCCGCATGTCGACCCTGTAGACGAAGCCATCGACCGTCGCGGCGTCCAGCAGCTGGATAAGCTTCTGGCCACGGCGGAGGAAGTACTCAACGTTGTCCACCGGCCGCGGCCCATTGGTTTCGCCGCCCTCCGGAAACAGGAATATCAGATCAATGTCCGAGGAGAAGTTCAGTTCACCACCGCCAAGCTTGCCCATCGCGACGACCACCAGCGGCTGCGGCCTGCCCTGCTCGTCGCAAGGCAGCCCATAGCGGGCGCGCAGCGCCTGCTCGGCAAATGCGTCGGCGGTACCGATCGCAGCGTCCGCCAGACGCGACAGCGCCGCCAGCGTCTGGTGGGTATCGGTCGCACCGGTCAGGTCGCGCCAGGCGATGCGCGCCAGTTCGCGGCGTCGGACGCGGCGCAGCTCAGCCATGAACGCCGGCTCGTCCGTGAGCGCCGCTGCCACCGCGAACGGCGCCTCCTCGGAACGAGTGGGTGCGGCCACAAGCGCAGGATCAGCCAGCAACGCCGCGGCTATGAAGTCGCTACAGGCCAGCACGTGCGCAAGTTCGGCCGGCGGCACCGCCGGCACCGCCCCCACACCGGTCAGCCGCTCCAACGCGCGGTTGACCGCCGCCGTGACCAGACTCCCCGGGGATGCCGCCCCGCCCAACCCTGCTAACGCCACCGTGTACACGCCTCCCGCGGCGTGAAGCTCTGCCGCGAACGCCCATCTTGATACCAAAGCGCTCGGGGGTGCCAGCGGCGGTTACATAGACTCCCGCGATGCCGTCACCGGCGCCACCACGTGGCGCCCGCTACACTGCCGCGACTGGTGTGGAACCCAAAGATGCCCGCAACCTCCGTGATCTGCGTCGGCGAGACGCTGTGGGACGTCCTGCCGCAAGGGGAATACCTCGGCGGCGCCCCACTAAACGTCGCGGCACACGCAGCCCATCTAGGGCTGCAGGCGCGACTTGTGAGCCGGGTCGGCAACGATGTGCGTGGCCAGCGGGCGCTGGCAGCCCTGCGCGCGCGCAGCATGGATGTCACGCTGATGCAGCTCGATCCGGACCTGCCCACCGGCATCGCCGCAACGCAACTCGATGCGGGCGGTGCGGCGTCCTATTGCTTCCCGGCGCCATGCGCCTGGGACGCCCTGGTGGCCACCCCAGCGACCCTGCTCGCCGCACAGGGCGCTACCGTCGTGTTCGGCACCCTTGCGCAACGCAGCGCGGGCAGCGCAGAAGCGATCACCAAGCTGCTGGGCGTCGCCAGCTGGCGCGTGCTCGACGTAAACCTGCGTGCGCCGCACGCTGCGCGTGAGCTCGCCCTGGAGTCGCTCGGACACGCTGATTTCGTGAAGCTGAACGAGCATGAGGTCTGCGCCTTCGCAGGCTGGCTGGGAACGGCGCCAACTGCGCAGGCAGTGCAGGCCGCGCTGCTGGCGGACTTCGCCATCCGCTCGGTCTGTGTCACCGAAGGTGAGCACGGCGCTCGCCTCTGGCATGAAGGATCCTACGTCGCGCAGCCCGCCTATCCGGCCACGGTCGTCGACACGATCGGTGCCGGCGACTCTTTCCTTGCCATGCTGCTGACCGAACTGCTGCGGGGTGCGTCACCGACTGCTGCCATGAACCGCGCCGCGCGACTCGCCGCGTACGTTGTCTCTTGCGCCGGCGCACTGCCCGACTACGACGCGGCGCACTTCGCTCGCTGACCGAGCACGCCGGGATCCCGGCGGCGGCGGCCGCGCAAGCTCCCCAAACGACGAAGCCCCGCACGGGCGGGGCTTCGCTGACCTTTCGGTCGACAGCTGGATCGGCCGGGGTTGCCCCCGGCCGAACGCGGGACTACATGTCCATCCCGCCCATGCCGCCCATACCGCCCATGCCACCACCGCCGCCGCCGTGCGAGTGATCGTCGTCCTTCGGGGCTTCGGCGATCATCACTTCGGTCGTCAGCAACAGACCCGCCACCGAGGCGGCGTTCTGCAGCGCCAGGCGCGTGACCTTGGTGGGATCCAGGATGCCCATCTCGATCATGTCGCCATACTCGCCGGTCGCGGCGTTGTACCCGTAGGTACCCTTGCCGGCCTTGACCTTGTTGAGAACAACCGCAGCGTCTTCGCCGGCGTTCGCAACGATCTGGCGGAGCGGCTCTTCAATCGAGCGCGCCAGGATCTTGATGCCGAAGTTGCGGTCTTCATTGTCGTGCGACAGCTTCTCCAGCGCCTTGAGCACGCGGATCAGCGCAACACCACCGCCCGGGACCACGCCTTCCTCGACAGCCGCGCGCGTAGCGTGCAGCGCGTCTTCGACGCGGGCCTTCTTCTCCTTCATCTCCATCTCGGTCGCGGCACCGACCTTGATCACGGCGACGCCGCCAGAGAGCTTCGCAACGCGCTCCTGCAGCTTCTCCTTGTCGTAGTCGGAGGTCGCTTCTTCGGCCTGCGCACGGATCTGGGCGACACGCGCCTTGATGTCCGGGCTCTTGCCAGCGCCGTCGATGATCGTGGTGTTTTCCTTCTCCACGACAATCTTCTTGGCCTCGCCGAGATCGTTCAGCGTCGCCTTCTCAAGCGACAGACCGACCTCTTCCGAGATCACGGTGGCGCCGGTCAGGATCGCGATGTCCTGCAGCATGGCCTTGCGGCGATCACCGAAGCCCGGCGCCTTGACGGCGGCGACCTTGACGATGCCACGGATGGTGTTGACAACCAGAGTCGCCAGCGCCTCGCCTTCGACGTCTTCAGCCACGATCAGCAGCGGACGGCCTGCCTTCGCAATGCCCTCGAGGATCGGGAGCATCTCGCGGATGTTCGAGATCTTCTTGTCGTAGAGAAGGATCAGCGGCTTGTCGAGCTCCGCCGTCTGGTTCTGCTGGTTGTTGATGAAATACGGCGACAGGTAGCCGCGGTCGAACTGCATGCCTTCGACGACGTCGAGCTCGTTGTTGAGGCCCGAGCCCTCTTCAACGGTGATCACGCCTTCCTTGCCAACCTTTTCCATCGCTTCGGCGATCGTGTTGCCGATGCTCTCGTCGGAGTTGGCCGAGATCGTGCCGACCTGGGCAATCGCCTTGGTGTCCTTGCAGGGCTTCGAGAGCTTCTTCAGCTCCTCGACGGCGCACTGCACGGCCTGGTCGATGCCACGCTTGAGATCCATCGGGTTGACGCCGGCGGCGACACCCTTCAGACCTTCACGCACGATCGCCTGCGCGAGCACGGTCGCGGTGGTCGTGCCGTCGCCGGCCTCGTCGGAGGTCGCGCTGGCGACTTCCTTAACCATCTGCGCGCCCATGTTCTCGAACTTGTCCTTGAGCTCGATCTCCTTCGCCACCGAGACGCCGTCCTTGGTGACGGTGGGGGCGCCGAAGCTCTTGTCTAGGACCGCGTTACGACCCTTGGGGCCGAGGGTCACCTTGACTGCATTCGCGAGGATGTTTACGCCCTTGACCATGCGGGACCGGGCGTCATCACCAAAACGTACTTCTTTCGCTGCCATGTTTCTTTAATCCTCTGAAATCTGTATGCGTCGGGCTAGGGAGGGCTTACTTGCCGTCGATAACGGCGAGGAGGTCTTCCTCACGCATCACGAGCACGTCGTCGCCATCAACCTTGACCTCGGTGCCGCTGTACTTGCCGAACAGCACCTTGTCGCCAACCTTGACGTCAAGCGGACGGACCTTGCCATCCTCCAGAATCTTGCCATTGCCGACCGCCAGAACGCGGCCCTTGCTGGGCTTCTCACCGGCCGAATCCGGAATCACGATTCCACCGGCGGTCTTGCGCTCTTCTTCTTCACGCTTGACGATCACTCGGTCATGCAACGGACGAATCTTCGTCGACATCTCTAGTCCTCCTACGGAAACCATTAAAATTCTCGGATCCGCGGTAAGCGGATCCCCAGGCGAGGCATTGTTAGCACTCGCCCCTAGCGGCTGCTAAATATAGCGGCGAAGTTCCCCATTGCAAGGGTCTGGGCCGCTTCATTTACGCCAACGGCTGCCGTGACAGGCTGTTGCGCCCCGGCTATGCTGCCCCTCAGGGGCGTACCCCCAGCCACCAGCCTATGGCAACCCCATGAAAGAAAAGCGTTTTTTGACGCCATGCCGGGCCTGACTGGCGGGCTGGGCGTGACACTGAACCAATTGCGTCCGCGCGGCTCTATTTTAGTGCCGCCTCTCGCCACTGCTGAAAAGGTCTGAATTCTTGAGCCTCCCCCCGTCCCTGTCCCTGGCAGTCCGCGCCACTCGCCACCTGCTGCTGCCGCTGTTCGCCGTAGGCACCTTGCTCGTCGCCATGGCGGCCGTGGCCGCCGACGACCAGTTCCTGCCGCCGGAAAAGGCCTATGAGTACGTGGTCGAGGCCAAACCCGACGCGCTGTACGTCTCGTACAACATCCGCGACGGCTACTACCTGTACCGCAAGCGCATAGCGTTCGCGACGGACACGGCCGGGATCACGCTCGGCGCCACCGGCTTCCCCAAAGCCCTGTCGCACCATGACGAATACTTCGGCGAGCAGGAGATCTACCGTGGAGCGGCCACTTTCCGCGTGCCCTACAGCGTCGCGGCGGCACAACCGGAGGTGCTTGAGCTCAAGCTGAAGCTGCAAGGCTGCGCCGACGCCGGGCTGTGCTATCCGCCACAGAGCTGGCTTGCGCATGTGCGCCTGCCAGCCGCGGCAGCGACGCCCGCCGCGCCCCCGGCAGCCGCCGCGCCCGTCGGGCTGCTCGGCAAGCTGGTGGGCAAGGCGGCGCCGTCGAGCGCGGCCAGCGGGCCTGACGATTTCCTGCCACCGGAGCAGGCGTTCCGGGTCGGCCTCGAAAGCGACGGCCCCGGCCGATTGCGACTGCGCTGGCTGATCGCTGACGGCTATTACCTGTACCGCGCACGCTTCAAGCTGAGCGCCGACAACGCGGCGCTGCAGCTCGGCACGCCGGAATGGCCGGTCGGCCTGCCGCATCAGGACGAATACTTCGGCGAACAGCAGATCTATCGCGGTGAGCTGGTCGTGCCGGTGTCGTATACCCCTGCCACGGCGCAGGCGACGCTGCGCGTCGTCTATCAGGGCTGCGCGGACAAAGGCCTGTGCTATCCGCCACAGACCCAGCACCTGTCGTTGCCAGCCCCGCCCGCTGGCGCCGGTTCGGGCGCCGCTGCCGTCTCCGAACAGGACCGTCTGGCCGTACTGATCCGCAGCGGCAACCTGCTGCTGGTCATCGCCGCGTTCTGGGGCTTCGGCCTACTGCTGTCCTTCACGCCCTGCGTCCTGCCGATGGTGCCCATTCTCGCCGGCATCATCGCCGGCGACGGTGCCCGCACGACGCCCGGGCGCGGCTTCGCGCTGTCGGTCGCCTACGTGCTGGGCATGGCGGTGACCTACACGATCGCCGGGGTCGCCTTCGCCGCCGCCGGTAGCCAAGCACAGGCGGTATTCCAGCAGACCTGGATCCTCGTACTGTTTGCAGCGCTGTTCATCGCGCTGGCGCTGGCGATGTTCGGCGCCTACGAGCTGCAGATGCCCTCGGGGCTGCAGACCCGCTTCGCCATTGCCAGCAACAGCATCCGCGGCGGCAAGTTCGTTTCGACCGCGATCATGGGGGCGCTGTCCTCGCTGGTCGTCACCGCCTGCGTCGCACCACCCCTGGTGGCCGCGTTCGCTGTCATCGGCCAGGCCGGCGACATCGCCCGCGGTGCGCTGGCGCTAGGCGCACTGTCTATAGGCATGGGCACACCGCTGCTGGTGGTGGGTGCCTCGGCCGGCAAGCTGCTGCCGAAGGCGGGGCCCTGGATGGAGACCGTCAAGGCGGTCTTCGGCGTCGTGTTTCTCGGCGTCGCGGCCTGGATGCTGGACCGGGTTGTCGCGCCGCGGCTGATGATGCTGGTGTGGGCCGCGGTTGTGTTCAGCGCCGTCTGGGTGCTGCTCGCCGTGGGCCTGAAGGGCGGCCGGCGCAGCGCCCTGCGCTGGGTCGGGGCGGCGCTGCTGGGGTTGCAGGGGCTCGCGTTGATTGCGTCCTCCGCGGCCGGTGGAGTCGACCCGCTGCGGCCGTTGGCCGGCACCGGCTGGCTGGGCGCCGCGGCGCGGCCGGAGGGCTTGCCGTTCCGGACCATCAAGAGCATCGCCGACCTCGAGCGGGAGGTGGCCGCGGCGCACGCCGCCGGCCGGCACACGATGCTCGACTTCTATGCCGACTGGTGTGTCTCCTGCCGGGAAATGGACAGCCAGACCTTCCGCGACCCGGCGGTACGCGCAGCGCTCGCCAGCTACGTGCTGCTGAAGGCAGACGTCACCGCCAATGACGCGACCGATCAGGCGCTGCTGCACCGCTTCGGCATCTTCGGCCCCCCGACAACGGCGTTCTTCGGCGTCGACGGCCATGAGCGGCTGGATTCGCGGCTCGTCGGCTTCGTCGCCCACGGCGCCTTTGTCGTGCATCTGCATGACTTCGAGATCCACCCGTGAAGCTCACCCCCCTGCAGGCCGCCTACCTCGGCTTTGGCGTGATCGGCGCAGCTGTCTTCGGCGCGTTCGCCTACCAGCAGCTACAGCCCGCCCCGAGCACCGTCGCCGTCCCGGCGCTGCGACCGGTCGACGCCCTACCGCGCGCGGCGGCCCAGCCCGAATCGAATGCCGTCCCGGAGCGGCGTCCGGAGTTCACGCTGCACGACCTGGATGGCAAGCCGCACGCGCTCAGCGCCTGGGACGGCAAGCCGCTAATCGTCAATTTCTGGGCCACCTGGTGCGCCCCCTGCCGCCGGGAAATCCCGCTGCTCAACCGCCTGCAGCATGAATTTTCGCCAAAAGGCTTCGAAGTGATCGGCATCGCGGTCGACTTCGCCGACGACGTGCGTGCTTTCAAGCAGAGCGTCGCGATCGACTATCCGCTACTGGTCGGCGAAGACGATGGCCTCGAGGCTGCGCGGGGTTTCGGCGTGGAGACGATGGCGTTCCCATTCACCGCATTCATCGACGCCGCCGGCCGAGTGCTACTGGTGCACCTCGGCGAATTGCATGAGAATCAGGCACGCGCCATCTTGGGCGTCGTGGCTAGGGTGGACGCGGGCGCACTGGCTGCGGGCGCGGCCAGAACCGAGATCAAAGCGGCGCTGGCGGCACTACCGGCAACGCCGGCCGCATCGCATTAGGCCTCGAAGTCCTCCACGATCGGCGCCGCTGCGCGCCTGATCGCGCCTTTTCGACCCAAATTGACGCCGTTTGCGCCAGACGCACGGTTTCCGGTTAAACTCCGTCCGGACGTTACGGCACCAGGAGGGCCGATGGCTCGCATTCTGGTACTCAATGGACCGAACCTGAACCTGCTCGGCACGCGCGAGCCGGACGTGTACGGATCCGACACGCTCGCCGATATCGTCAACCGACTGCAACAGCTCGCCGCCGCCCGTGGTGCGCAGCTCACCGCCCTGCAGTCGAACGCGGAACACGAGTTGATCGCAGCGATCCAGGGCGCGAAAGCGTCGGGAACGGACGCGATCATTCTGAATGCGGGAGCCTTCACCCATACCAGCATCGCACTGCGCGACGCGCTGGCGGCTGTCGCGCTGCCGTTCTACGAGGTGCACATCTCGAATGTGTACGCCCGCGAGAGTTTCCGGCATCACTCCTACCTGTCCGCGATCGCCGCTGGCGTGATCGTGGGCTGCGGCCCTGTGGGCTACGAACTGGCGCTCGAAGCGGCGCTACGCAAGCTCGCCTGCTGACCCCCTTCCGACGAGGACCCCTGATGGACATACGCAAGGTTAAGAAGCTGATCGAACTCCTCGAGGAGTCCGGCGTCGCCGAAATCGAAATCAAGGAGGGCGAGGAGTCCGTCCGCATCAGCCGCCACGGATCCGCCCCGGTCACGACCTACGTGCAGGCCCCGCCGATGGCGCATGCGCCGGCACCGGTGGCAGCCGCGCCCGCGCCGCGCGCGGCGGTGGTCGAAGCCGTTGAAGCCGCGCCGCGGGCCGACGCCACGGTGAACGCGCCGATGGTTGGCACCTTCTACTCGTCGCCGGCACCCGGCGCGAAGCCGTTCGTGGAAATCGGCACCGAGGTCAAGGTCGGCCAGACGCTTTGCATCATCGAAGCCATGAAGATGATGAACCAGATCGAGTCGGACAAGGCCGGCAAGGTCGCCGCGGTCCTGGTCAAGGGCGGCGATCCGGTCGAGTTCGGCCAGCCGCTGTTCGTCATCGAGTAACCGACCCATCATGATCGACAAAGTGCTGATCGCGAACCGCGGCGAGATTGCGCTGCGGATCCTGCGTGCCTGCCGCGAGCTCGGCATCAAGACGGTCGCGGTGCACTCCACCGCCGATCGCAACCTCAAGCATGTACTGCTCGCGGACGAGACGGTGTGCATCGGCCCGCCGGCCTCCAAGGACAGCTACCTGAACATGCCGGCGCTGATTGCGGCGGCCGAAGTCACCGACTCGGTCGCGATTCACCCCGGCTACGGCTTTCTCTCCGAGAACGCCGACTTCGCCGAGCGAGTGGAGAAGTCCGGCTTCGTCTGGATCGGCCCGAAGGCCGAGACGATTCGAATCATGGGCGACAAGGTCTCCGCGATTCGTACCATGAAGGAGGCGGGGGTGCCCTGCGTGCCGGGATCCGGCGACCCGCTGGGCCCGGACGCCGACACCAACCGCGCCATCGCCAAGAAGATCGGCTATCCGGTCATCATCAAGGCCTCCGGCGGCGGCGGCGGCCGCGGCATGCGCGTCGTGCACTCGGAAGCGGCACTACTCAACTCCATCAACGTGACCAAGGCCGAGGCGCTGGCGGCGTTCTCGAACGATCAGGTCTACATGGAGAAGTTCCTCGAGCGGCCACGCCACATCGAGTTCCAGATCGTCGCCGACCACCATGGCAACGTCGTGGTGCTGGGCGAGCGCGACTGCTCGCTGCAGCGGCGCCACCAGAAGGTTGTCGAGGAAGCCCCCGCCCCGGGCATCACCGACCAGCAGCGCGCCGACATGACGGCCAGTATCACCCGCGCGCTGAAGGCCGTGGGTTACCGCGGCGCCGGCACGCTCGAGTTCCTCTACGAAGAGGGCAAGTTCTACTTCATCGAGATGAACACTCGCATCCAGGTGGAGCACCCGGTCACCGAACTGGTGACGGGCATCGACCTGGTCAAGCTGCAGATCCGCATTGCCGGTGGCGAGCCGCTGCCGTTCAAGCAGGAAGACATCGTGATCCGCGGACATGCGATCGAGTGCCGCATCAATGCCGAGGATCCGAAGACTTTCATGCCGAGCCCTGGACCGGTGCGCCTGTGGCACCCGCCGGGTGGCCCCGGCATCCGCGTCGACAGCCACCTGTACACCGGTTACGCAGTACCGCCGTACTACGATTCACTGATCGGCAAGATCATTGCCTATGGCGAGGATCGTGACACCGCGATTGCACGCATGCGCAACGCGCTGTCGGAAATGGTGGTCGAGGGCATCAAGACCAATGCCGCGCTCCACCAGGAAATCTTCGGCCACTCGGCGTTCCGGCAGGGCGGCCTCGACATCCACTATCTGGAACGACGCCTCGGCCTGAAGTGACTCCGTGGCGCGGCTGCCTGCAGCCCCGCCACACCCTCCCCCGCCACCGAGCAGCCGCCCGTGCCGTTCCTCCAAGTCCACCTGACACTCGACGGCCTCGACCCGGATGCGGCCGAAGAAGCCTGCTTCGCCACCGGCGCGGTCTCGGTGACGATGACGGATGCGGGCGATACGCCGATCCTCGAGCCATTGCCCGGCGCAACGCCGCTGTGGCCGGCAACCGCGATCTCGGCGCTGTACGAAGCCGATACCCCCGAAGCCACGCTGGCCGATGCCCTGCGCGCACTGCTCGACGCGCCGGCGCTGCAACTGCGCTTCGAGGCCATCGCGGACAAGGCCTGGGAACGGGAGTGGCTGAAGGACTTTCGACCGATGCGCTTCGGCGCACGGCTGTGGATCTGTCCGGGCGGGATGCTGCCGCCGGCAGACGCGTCACCGGCACCGCAGATCGTCTGGCTGGATCCGGGACTTGCCTTCGGCACCGGCACGCACGCCACCACCGCGCTGTGCCTGACATGGCTGGACAGCGCGGCGCTGACCGGCGCTCGCGTGCTCGACGTAGGCTGCGGCTCAGGGATCCTGGCAGTCGCCGCCCTACGGCTTGGGGCGGGCAGCGCACACGCCCTGGATATCGATCCGCAGGCACTGATCGCCACCGCCGACAACGCGGCACGCAACAACCTCAGCGCGCGACTGTCGATCGCTGCCGCGACCGGCGAGTGGGGCGGCGGCTACGAGGTGGTACTGGCCAACATCCTTGCCGAACCCCTGATCCAGCTGGCGGCGACGATAGCCGCAGCGACGCGCCCCGGCGGCCACGTCGTCCTGTCAGGCCTGCTCGTCCCGCAAGCCGAGGCGGTGACGGCAGCCTACCTGCCATGGTTTGATATGGAGCTTCCGCGGGAGCGAGATGGCTGGATCGGCCTGGTCGGCCGGCGTCGTCCTTAGGGGTATCGCGTGTACACGCAGTGTCCAGAGTGCGGCACCGTATTCCGGGTCACGGCGGCGGTGCTGCGCGCCGCGCAGGCACAGGTGCGCTGCGGCGTCTGCGACGCCCACTTCAACGCACTCCACTTTCTCAGCGACGAACTCGCGGGCGATGCCGGCGAGTCGGCCTCGACCGACGCCCGGGCTGCCGAGGCGACACTGCTGTCGACGCCAGCGAGCGCGATAGCGCCGACCGCGGTGCCCGCCGAGCTCCCCGCAGCGACACGCA
>SESH01071833.1_pt1 | contig 41283 bp, 45 predicted proteins | sample 3171561 | NCBI WGS metagenome assembly SESH01 (sample SAMN10866947, study PRJNA518727) | freshwater metagenome | biome: subpolar coniferous forest; feature: holomictic lake; material: water; isolation source: holomictic Lake 442 2011 16.5 m and 2014 13 m | place: Canada: near Kenora, Ontario
TGTTATATCTGTAAAAGTTGTAATACTCGTATATAATATATATATTCAAGTATTACAACTAATTCTGATCTGATAAGAAACTGTTTTAAACATGATTGTTATCCTTGAGTATAGACTGGATTATGATATTTTCAATATGGTCTTTAGAAAAACCATTTTCAACAGCTTCATTGAAGATACTGTTCAGATCATTTACAATATGATCGATTTTGGATATGATACTGATTTCTTTTTGATATTTCTCTGCACAGAATGTATCATCATGCCTTTTCGAAGCCATCTCTAGTAACACCTGCGATTTGAATAAATCCACAACAGGTTTCTCGACGAGCCGTCTGATTTTAAGAACATACATGTCAATCGGAGTGAGAGCTGCTTTCTCTTCCTCTGTGATACATTCTTTGATCTTTCGTCCTTCATCGTCAATTAAACCCAGTCGAAAGGCTGGCATTTCACATATAGGTTGAGTCAGTCTCGAAAGGAATAGCCCAGTCATCGCAGACCTATGCACGGATTCCTTGACCATCATATTGTATTCGGCACCTCTCACATGGAGTTTACTAAACGGATTATACGGACATCCAGCACCGAGGCTAGGTGAACCGCAATATATACACCGATCAGAGTTAGCAATATGAACATGCTTCTTATGTGGTGAATATGGACATCCCACACCATACGACGGTGAATTACAAAACATACATTTACTTACTGGTTTACTTGTGCTCATTTAATCCTCCTGCAATACTCGGCCATTAACAGGCCATCTGCATCCTTATGCCTTTTGATCAAATCACTGTGTTGGGGAAATAACCTACAACCGATATCAAGGCTTGCCTTCTTCAGTTCGTCAGATCCTTTAATTCCTTGTGGTAGTAACAGCTTTTGCCATTCTTTTGAATCGATATATGAAAGAGGCAGCTTGAGGTATTCTATTACAGTTAACGTAGATTCCAACGATCTTAACGCTGAAGTGGTAGCCATGAACCTCATGGGATTGACCATTGGTCGTTCGAGTAAGATAAAACAATTCGTATTTACAAAAGGTAGCAGTATATTATACAGAGCATGCCAATCGATACGTGTTATATTAGCTTTCTTTTTGGTATAATTTTGTTATGATATGGTTGGTGTCTCGATAAAGATACTACCGTTATCATCTATAATACCGATTGACCCTGAGACTCCGTTATCAATTCCAATAGCTATCTTACCCATTACGTGCCTTTTTTAATTTTTGTTCCATCTGATCAAGCGCGCTATAGTAACCTGGGTATTCATCCAGGTGATTCATAGCGATCATTGCCGCAATTTTACTGTCCTTTGTATGCTCATGTTCAACCTTGATACCCATCTGAAGTTGTTTCTGGTCGTACTCTTCCGGTTTCTTCTTAGGGCGCTTGAACTTTGCATCGACACTTATGTCCATCTCTCCCAATAAAGCAACCACTTCCCCAGTCGAAAATACATCTTCCGATAATACATCAGTAATCATAGTAAGAACAGATTGTATGTATTCGTCGGATCCTTCGATTATGACACTATTCTCACCACAGTTATAAGTTACTGCATATTTTTCAAGCACGTCTGATATAACTTGTTGATACTCCGGTACTTCACTATATATTATACACCTCAAATTAAAATTTTCAACTGATTCAGTTGCTAATGTCTCAACGAAAGTGCGACGATATATGGGGATTTTAGATTGGAGTTTATTTCTATCCTTTTTGTTCTTCTTGCCCTTTTTACCTTTACCGACGTTCTCATATGGATCATTGTTACCCATACCAAGTACCTTAGGGACCCGCGCATCTCCTGGTGCATATGAATCTGAATTATATAAGCCACCCGCGGAAGTTCCACCAGCTCCAAATACACCAGCCTCTCCACCGGCCATCATATTCTCACGCACTATACGCAAACCTGTTTTATAATTCATTTTGACACCTTGCCTTTTGGTAATAAATACTTATACTATGTTGTAAGGAAACAACTATGGATTGTACACTCTTTGAAAAATACAAGGCTGAACTTGAGGAAGAACTGGATCTTTCCGACTTCAATATGAAGGATGTCCAAATGCGCATGCCTGCTGTTAAACACAAGTGGGTGGCAAGGCTTATACAACAGAAGATTGAATTGAGTAAGTTCAAGAAACTCAAGATAGAAGCTATCGAAGCTGTGGTTGATAAACTTCGTAGAGAGAACGTAGTGCTACTATCTGATCATGCACTAGCCAAGCAAGCGGAGAAGAATGAAACCATCCAGCGAATACTACTTAAAATGGAAGAATGTGAAATTCTGATTGATTATCTCGAAAAAGTGGAAAAGGTGTGTAGTAGCACCTCTTATGATATCAAAAATCTGATTGATATCAAAAAATTGGAGCTTACGTGATATAGATGCCCCGAGTAATATTAGATTGGGACTCTGGTCGTAAACAGGCTATTATAGTTTCTGAATTCCTTGAAAATATAAGAGCGCAATTTTCAGTCCCAAATAAGAGCAAGTCTATCATGACTAAGAAGGGTAAGCCTACTTGGTATATGGCAGACTTCATTAGTCCCATCACCAAATCAGGACGCTTTGATGTGGGGTTGTATTTTGAGATTACTCGATTTCTGAAAGATTGTAAAGACATCGACTACGATATCTCAACAACAGAACCACTACAGAAGCAATTAATTCAAACGTACGCCTGGAATGACACATACACCATTACCCAACTTAGCTTACCACTTAGACCATATCAGGAGAGTGGAGTCAAACGCGCTATACATATGGGGTATGGAGTATTGGTAGTAGGAACTGCTGGTGGCAAGACTCTCTTGATGGCGTCCCTCGTCCAAACGATCCGTAATCATCAACAAGGACTCACGTCACTCATCATAATGCCGTCTAATTTAGTAAAGCAAACCCACAAAGAGTTCATAGAGTATGGCATCCCCGATGGTGATATGTCCATATGGGGTGGAGATGAGGAATTCTGCAAAGCACCGATTATCCTCGCTAGCGCGGAAATTTTAAAATGCAATCTGATTACGTTCGCCGAGAGAACACCAACACCAGAATACAAATGGAAGCCTGAAGCAAACGAAACATATAAAGATTTTGTTGATGCACACGCCAAAAAAGAAAAGGGGCGCAAGGTAATATGGACAACCAAGAGAAAGAAAATACTCGGTGAGCTGTCTGGCGTTGATTTGATTTTAATTGATGAAGTACATAGTCTGCGTAGAGGCAATGTCATCAACGAGGCAATAGATCTATTTCCAACGCGTCATCGCTTTGGTTTCACCGGAACTCTGCCATCTGGTGAGTTAGACCAATGGAACATCCTCGGAACTATCGGACCGATCATAATCGATATAGATTCAGCGATTCTTCGTGAGAAGGGTTATATTGCACAAGTGAAAGCCCAAGTACTCAAACTCCATTACAAGAATCGTCCGCGTTTTAAATATGATGAAGAAAATCAAATCAAAGCATACGACGATGAATGTGAGTTCTTGTATCATAGTGAGTTTCGAAATAAGGTAATATCGTATTTAACCAGTAAGTTTAATAAAAACTGTTTGATACTTGTAGATAGTCTCGACCACGGAAATACCATCTTCGATCTGCTAAAGACACAAACCCAAAAGAAGGTATATTTCATCCAAGGTTCAGTCGGAATGGATGATAGGGAAAAACTACGTGAATTAATGGAAGTTGATGATAATATTGTTTGTGTGGCCATGTCGAGGATATTTGCCGTCGGTATCAATATTAAAAACCTACACTACGTCATATTCGCACAAGGCGGCAAGGCAAAAGTAACACTAATACAAAGTATAGGACGTGGATTGCGATTACACGAACAAAAGGAATGTCTAATAATGATTGACATTGCAGATGCCACACACTACGGGGAGAAACACCTCGTAGAAAGACTGGCATATTATAAGGACGAACAAATCGAATATGAAACAAAAGAACTGCTTGAATAATGACTTTATTATTATACTAAAGCTGCCGGATGAAGTTAACTGGCAGTCATCGGTCGACTGTATCACAACACCACTAACACTAACGTTAGCGATATCCACCGTTGACCCATCGAGGGTGATTAAAAAGATAACATGGGATTTTGGCACGGGAAATCTACAACGGAGTGTCACTAACAGGAAACAAAATCTAAACGAATTCGGTGTATATTGCAAATATAAAAAGGCACATAATTCGACAATAACTATACAAGCCTCAGTATATACGGACGAACAAATGTATATACCCACGCCCGTGATAGCCACTACCGTCAATCATATGCTAAAAGCCCATTACATTGAACCTGAAGTATTTCAACAACAGATACTGACGTATTATAAAACAAAAGTATTTTCAGACGACGTTGCTGAGTCAATCTACAAGATTGCTAACCGCCTCGCATTTGCTGGTAACTTCATCAACTATACATATAGAGAAGACATGGTGGGCGACGCGGTTGTACGAATGATTGAAGCCCTCACTACACAAAAGTTTGACCCCCTTAAAGGAAATCCATTTTCTTATTTTACAAAGATAGCATTTCATGCATTTTGTAATAGAATAAAAAAGGAAAAGAGGGTTCGCGATACACTAACAAACTATCAGAACGATGTATATGGCGGAATGAAAAATGGTGGGATAACATCCAGTGAGGACGGCGATGGACAGGATCCTGTTTACTCGCACGACTCAAACGACGCAGAACCATATTAATATGAAAATCAATAAACATAAAGTAGCACTAATAGCCGACCCCCATCTAGGACTACACATATCAAGTAGTGTCTGGCATGGTATAAGTCTCGACTTTGCTCTCTGGCTAAAACAGACCCTTATGGATCATGACGTCACTGATATTATTATTCTGGGAGATGTAATCGATAACAGGAATGAAGTATCTGTCACCACGTTGCACACCGTATATAAGTTCTTTAAAATATTAGAAGACTTCAACATTATTATCGATGTTGGTAATCATGATTGTTATTACTCAAAACGTTCCGATGTGCACTCCTTAGGCACCCTAAACGATTGGCCTAATATTGAAATTGTAGATAAAGCGGTGACCGTCAATATGTTTAACAAAACAATGACGTTCTGCCCGTGGAACGCCCCACTGGATACGTTACCCAAGAGCGATATATTATTCGGTCACTTCGAAATCAACACATTTAAAATGAACGGTGGACATGTGTGTGGCAATGGCGTGGACTCACAGTCTATACTTGAGAAGGCACCTTTAGTATTAACCGGACACTTTCATCGTACTGAAGAACGTAGTTATAAGAATGGTAGGATAATTTATGTTGGGTCCCCATACGAACAAAGTTGGGGAGAATATGGCGACCCGAAAGGTATATATCTTCTAGACCTACACGATAATGCATTAGAGTTTATACCCAACACTAAATCCCCCAAGCACATAAAGATCCGCCTATCAGAACTCCTAGCGGTTGGCAAGATCACTGATAATATCAAAAGCGAGTTCAGTGGTAATATTATAAATTTCATAATCGACATGGAAGTCGATCAGAAAGTTATCGATACACTACTGACGAAATTTTATGCGCTAAATCCCGTATCCATTAAAACCGAAAATCTTCTATTGACCCAAAATATTGTTTCTGTGGATGCTGAGATGAAGTTTGAAGGTGTTGATGTTAAAGCTGATATAGTCAATTTCATTGCCAACCTAGAAGGGGTTGAAAATAAGAATGAACTGACTAATTATCTTGTGAATGCTTATGATCGCTGCATGGAGGATAAAAAATGAAAAATAAAATAGGTGTTGGTGTAGTCACATACAAACGTCCGGACTACTTTAAGACGTGTATCAATTCAGTTCCTAATGTGGATACCTTAGTGGTTGTAAACGACGGCGACCCCTATGACGCGTCATTGTATCCTAGTAAGGTCAAGGAAGTTATTCAACACAAGAAGAATAAGAGTGTTGGTGTATCGAAGAATGAACTGATGAAGTATTTGATTGACGATGGATGCGAACATATATTTATTCTAGAAGACGATATCAGTATAATAAATCAAGCAGTATTCACCAACTACATAAAGGCAGCAGAAGCGTCCGGTATATGGCATATGATGTTTGGATACCATGGACCCGGAAATAAGAACCAAGTTACTGGAACCCCCGCTCCTAAACACATCATAGATTACAAGGACGCTAAAATAGCGCTTAATCATAACTGTGTAGGCGCCTTCTGCTATTATCTACGTAGTGTTATTACACAGGTGGGGTATATAGATGAGAGATTTTTTAATGCGTGGGATCATCTTGAACATTCATATCGCATAGCAAAGGCGGGTTTGTTGCCTGGGTATTGGTGGTGGCCGGACGTAGCTGATTCATATACAATGATAGCAGATCAAGATCCTAGCCTTCGTAACAGCGTAATACGCAAGAACGACGATACCTTTCAGCGGTCGTTTATGGACGGTGCTGAGTGGTTTAAGGCCTTGCATGGGGCGTATCCGACACAAATACCGGAAATCCCGTTCGGAGATGTGGTTCAAAACGTCAAAGCGATTAAACATAACTATGCTCGCAAAGTATTATGACTAACTTAACCCTAATATCATGCTCATATAATACGCCTGATGTAACTATCACTATGTTACGATCGTTCTTTACCCATCATGGGGAAACATCGGTTCTAATCATAGATAATTCTTCAAACGATGACACCGCAATGCTCTTGGATGAATATAAAATTCCTTATCTGAGAAACGTAAATGGGTTACATATTAAAAGTATCGATCCGTTGATTGAACAAGTGCAAACGAAATATGCACTACTGGTAGATACCGATATAATTTTCCTTAAAAATCATGAACATATCTTCGAACAATTTGTGAACGCAGATCTGACGCTACTGGGGGATATATGCGGTGATCGGGGTGGAATGAGAATTCATCATAGAGTTCATCCATGGTACTGCTTTATAAATTGCGAAAACATAAAGAAATATAATATTAAATTCTATAATCCCGAAAAACAGTTTTCTAAAAGCGAAAAGGCATATGACGTTGGGTGTACTTTTTTTGAAGATGTGCGCAGTCATAAACTTAAAATTGGAGATATTAAACTTGAGAATGATTACTATAAGCACTACGAGGGTATGTCATGGAGAACAAAAAGATTCGGACCTTCTGACGGGGACATAGATCATAACCCACAAGCTACTCATAACAACATTGCATACTATAATCAAGGAAAATATATCGAACAGTTATACCTCGCAGAAATACCTAAATACCAAAACACACCCATATTATGCAAACCATAGATTTTTATATAGTAGTACACGACATAAAATTAATACGGTTTTTCGAAGAAACCAAAAAATACGAAAGACTGCGTAACTATAAATATCTATTCGTGGGTACCCACGAATTTGATTACACTGATGACAAAATAATCCAATGCAACCGACTAGTTGATAACATAGAAACGAAAAATAATTTTCTTGCGTATACTGCGTGGTATGCACTGGCGAAAAATACACCACCGGTATCGTCGAAGTACATATGCTTTCTGGAATACGATACGGATTTATTGGATACGTTCGATTTAGATAAGTTCTGTGAGCAGGTGTACATGAAGAATATGGTGTGCTGTGGTCTAACATATATGCCAATAACAGAGGGCATATTCTGTAATACTATCTTCACATACAAAACACTGGATTATCTAAAAGAAAGAAACATCAAGGAACTTACATTAACCAATAAAAATTGGATGACGACGAATAACATGATCTTTATGAAAAACTTCTTGATAGAATACTTCAACGATAAGTTCACCTTGGATTTTTTTCAGTATCTTGGTAACGATAAAATGTCGGGTCATTTTCTTGAAAGGTTTTTGTCCATTTATTGTTTCGTGAATAAACTCACATTCGATATTATAGATAACAGTGGGCTGCAGCATAGAGGCTTTGATAGCCATAATACACAGAATATTTATTACAGTGGGAGAGGATATGAACAGTTCAAAATTACTAATAAAATTTCCGACAAGGTCTAGACCCGAGAAATTCTTTAACGTGCTAGCTATCTACTACCAATTGTTGCAAGGGTCTAATTACGAATTCGTGGTGTCGTGCGATATTGATGATCCGTCTATGAACAACGACGAAATTAAGCACCGGCTGAATCAATTCCCTAACTTAACCGCCCATTTTAATGACAATGCCAGTAAGATACAAGCGGTAAACGCAGATATGAAAGGCAAGAAATTCGACATATTACTACTCGCATCAGACGATATGATACCGGAATATAACGGGTATGATGATGCTATTCGAAAGGCGTTCTCGATGGCGTTTCCTGATTTTGATGGCGTTGTGTGGTTTGACGATGGATTTCAGTCCACTAACTTAAACACACTTGCTATAATAGGATCTAAATACTACGAGAGATTTAATTACATATATCATCCCGCATATAAATCGTTATACTGCGACGCGGAATTCACTCACGTATCAAAACAACTACATAGAGTGGTATATGTAGATAAATGCATAATACGTCACCGGCAGTACTCTATAATCAAAGACGAGCCCGATGCCCTTTACATTCGTAACGATAGTATACAACATGAAGATCGACAAACATTCGAATTAAGACTGAACCGGAATTTTGATCTATGAAAAAAATATTAATATCATTCGCAACCAACCCAAAGTGGTATAGATGTCAGGACATTCTCGTGGATAGTGCGAAACGTTATAAACTCGATGGGTTTATTAACTATACGGACAGATCAAAAGAATGTGATTTTGCCAAGAAGTATGAGAATGTTAATACCGTTCGAGGGTTCGGATACTGGCAGTGGAAACCAAAAATTATATTAGACGCTATGAACCAAGTAAGTTATGGTGACGCCGTACTGTATACCGACAGTGGTAGTGTTATAATTCATGATTTGGATTATATCTTTAATAAATGCAACGAGACCGGGATAGTATTATTCGAAAACCGCGACGGTAATTATATGGGTGAAGTTCACAAGAACCGTACATGGACGAAACGCGATTGTTTTGTGTTAATGGGTTGTGATAATGAAAAATATCACGAAGCCCCGCAAATTGATGCCGCATATCAGATGTATAAAAAAACAGATAATACTTTAAAATTCCTCGAGGAGTATGACTCGTATTGTTCTAATGAGAATATCATCTCTGACCTTCCTAATATAACAGAATCTAATTTACCGGGATTTAAGGATCATCGACACGACCAGTCGGTACTTTCTCTCATGGCAACTAAATATAATATATCACTTCTACCGGAACCATCGGAGTGGGGTAACCATATTAACAGCAGGCCATATCCGCAGTTGTTTCACCATCATAGAGGAGTAATATAACAAGGAAATATATGATAGCGAAATATAAAACACGCACTGAAATGCTATCGCTCGTTAAACCTGACTCTGTAGTATTGGAGATTGGGGTATTTCGGGGAGAATTTTCAAAAGAAATAATATCTATTGTCAAACCAAAAGAATTGTATCTTGTTGATATATGGTCAGGTACCTGGGGATCAGGGGATAAAGACGGTAATAATCATGTAGATATTGCGGATATGGAACAGGTGTATTTGGGGTTGTGGCATCAGGTAAAGAATAAATCAAATATTCACGTCGTCCGGTCAAAATCCGTTCCTTTTTTACTGAGCTGTGAGGATAAAACTTTTGATGTGATTTATGTCGACGGCGACCATACGCGCGAAGCAGTATATAATGATCTAGTTAATTCCTTCACTAAAATAAAACCAAACGGTTTACTAATGGGACATGACTATCACTACCAGATACATGCATCTGAAGTCCGGCTTGCAATAGATGATTTCTGTCGTGTATATAACCAAAAAGTAGAAGCGGTAACTGAAGATGGATGCCCGTCGTTTTGTATCGTTGTCAATAAATAAAACTTAGGAAATCTATATGAAAATAGATAAAGTCATTTTCACTACATCTGAGGAGTATAGCGATTTCTGGAATATTAACTCTAAGGTGTTTAAAACATATTTGGGCATAGATCCCGTTTGTTTTTTGTTTGGTAAAATAAAAAATACGAATATGTCGGAACAATATGGGCGTATCCAGGAGGTAGAACATGACCCATCGTTGCACAAACTCTTGCAGTTAACATGGTTTAAATTTCACGCGGTGACTCTTGAGCCGGAGACGACATGGATGATAGGTGATATAGATCAAATCCCATTACAGCGAAATTGGTTTGTAGATAACATCAAAGAGGTACCAGATGATTATTATATCCACCTCAATGCAGGGGCATGTGCGGAGAGTATAGGGAGGCCCGCTAACTACTGGGAGACCAACGGGGGGCTTTTAAATGGTGGAGTTGATCTGCCGGCACATTACCACATAGCCAAGGGAAAAATATTCAAAAAGGGGCTGAACATATCTGATAGGTTTACTGACGATATAAAAAAAATTACCAACGCTAATCGATACGGGATGGGTGTAACTCACCGAGGAATATTGAACAGTGCGGATAAATATTACTGGTGTGCGGAAGAGAATTATACATCTGAACAGCTCTTTAATGCAAAAAATAATGAAACGGTAAAGATTCAAACATTTTGCTATAATAATACACGAGATAAAATAGACAGGTCTCGAATGGATAGTCTAGGATATATCTTCGATCACCACAAATTGAATCTGAATCAATACGTCGATATCCACTGCGAGAGACCGTACCGAGTACAAGAATTTGCCTTAATGGATGTATTAAGAATAGGACATATCATATGAAACTGATTTCACATAGAGGGAACATAAACGGGTCAAATCCGTCAAGGGAAAATACTATAGAGTACATAACCGAATGTATAGTCGGTTATGACTTAGACGTTGAGGTGGATATCACGGTTACTGAAGGTGTTGCTTATCTCGCACATGATAGCCAAACAAACTCACCTATAAACCAATCAATAAAAACGCTATTAGATAGATTTCATGATCGCCTGTGGATTCATTGTAAAAACATACGCGCCATCGAGTATGCACAAAAGTATATGCCGATGCATAACTATTTCGGCCACTCACATGATGATTTCGTTTTAACTAGTAAGGGGTATATTTTTACAAAACCCAGCGACGTGTATGGTGCAAATGTAATATGTGTTATGCCTGAAATTGCGGCGTGCACGGTTACAAATATGCGTGCTTGTTTCGGGGTGCTGACGGATTACCCACTTATATATAAAACTCGTCTGGATGAATGAATATGAAAAAAATAGTACTATTATCAGGCCATAGCCAACGGTTTTTGGATAGGGGATACCCCATAAAACCCCTCATAGCGATACAGGGTAAGACTATACTAGACCTTGCGGTTCAAACCATATACGAAAGGGAGGTCGATTATAGAGATTATGTTTTTGTCGTTAAAAAAACCGATACAGAGAAATATAATATAGACAGGATGATAATCGCGAGATTTCCAGGATGCGACGTGTCTGTTATAAATGACCACACGATGGGTCCTGTTTATTCGGTGCAACAAGTATATGATAAAATACCAGATAGTGATGAAATTATTGTGGCTTACTGTGATTTATATATTAACTGGAATTTTAGTAATTTTGTTAACTTTGCGAGGGTGAATAATTGTAGTGGTGTGATCGCGTCCCATACTGGGTGGCACCCCCACAGGATATATAATTGCAGTTTCGCGTATATGCGAACGGATCAGGATAACGTTTTAGAAATAAAAGAAAAAAGTTACTTTACAAACGATCCTATGAATGAGCCGGCGTCGAGCGGCATATACTATTACAAAAGTGGGCATATACTTAAAAAATATCTCGACGAACTCGTATCAATGGGTATACGGGTTAACAACGAATTCTATGTCACTATGGCGTATAATTTATTGATCAGAGATGCACTAACGGTAAAACACTACACGTCAAATAATTACTTCTGCTTGGGTACCCCGAGGGATGTTGAGATAGTAATGGGGTGTCTATTCTTGCGTGAAAATCTAAAAACGGAAATAGTTGACTTTTCACGCCTGATGTCTTATTTTACGACAGAATATTAATACACCGTTGTCAGCGTTTGCTGCTTGAAAATTCTAATAAACGCGATATCATTAAACTAAAGGAATCACGATGCATAAAGAAATTGACTTTTTCGACGAAATCGGTAATTTTGTTTTCACGTCTAAATACGCAAGATATGACGAGAAACATCAACGACGCGAGACGTGGCATGAGGCGGTCAAGCGCGTAGAGAAGATGCATTTTAAGAAGTACACAGGCATTTCATCGAAAGACTTAGAAGAGATTGCATGGTCATTTGATCAGGTCCGTGATAAACACATCGTTCCGTCGATGCGCTCAATGCAATTTGGTGGCAAGCCCATAGAAACCCAGAATGTCCGTTTGTTCAATTGCGCCGTGCGACATATTGATTCCATCCGTTCATTCTCCGAGATATTCTTTCTCTTGATGTGTGGAACTGGGGTTGGTTTCGGATTGAATAAGAAATTCTTGAGTAGATTGCCTGACTTAGTGGATAAAACGGATCGCACGGGTACCGTAGTGACGTATGTCGTTGAGGATAGTATCGAGGGGTGGGCGGATAGCATAGAGGCATTGCTTCGCTGCTACTTCAAGAATAACGCATACACAGGACGTAAAATTACGTTTGATTTTTCAAAGATACGCCCAAAGGGAGCTCCTATTAAGACTGGTGGAGGGAAAGCACCCGGCCACGAAGGCCTCAAACAAAGTCTTCACAAGATCAAGGACATACTTGATTATATTATCGAAGAGAAAGAACAGACGCGTCTTTTGTCTATCAATGCGTATGATATTACTATGCACATGGCTGACGCCGTATTATCCGGTGGTGTACGCCGGTCCGCTACGATTGCTATATTCCCGTCCGACGATACGTTGATGATCAACGCAAAAACCAATTTCAAGGTGCTGCGCAAAATCGGATTCGAGAGCCACCAGAATAAAAAGGGTGATATTGTATGGGAAGGCCGAGTGGTGGTAGATCACACATATGGTGGAATCGAAGGCCGTAAATACGATGTCTCACTAACCGATTATGAATACAACACAATGCTTTGTAAGGATAAGGTCATTACATGGCGCCATATCGAACCCCAGCGTGCGCGTAGTAATAATTCAGTTCTCCTGATGCGTGATAAAGTTACTCCTGAATTCTTTAATGATATCGTCCACAAGATTCAGCAATATGGAGAACCTGGGTTTGTGTTCGCTGATGACGATCGCTTCTTGGTCAATCCGTGTCTCGACGAAAACAGTATAATTACAACAGATCACGGGCCATTGACGATTAAAGAATTAAAAGAAAACGACAAATATAAGAATGTCAAAATAGTAACATACAACACAGCTACAGACGAACTGGAATATTCAGATATCGTTAAGATATTCAAGACAAAAGAAAATGCAGATGTCATTAAATTAAACTTCGAAGACGGAACCTCTCTTACGCTTACACCGGATCACCTGGTATACACAGAGAATCGCGGGTGGATAAAAGCGGCGCTACTCAAGAAAGAAGATAATGTTATAGGTATTAAATAAAAATGTCACACGGATTCATAAGTATTTATATGAATCCGTGGAATACTAAAAATATAATATGCATAGAAGAACCGCATAAAACAATAATAAATGCATACGTAGCGCGTATGCTCGACACATACACCAAAAAAAGAAAAGGTGTTGTATTGACAAAAGAGGAAGAAACTGCAAAGAAATATTTAAAGGAAAAATATAATGAGGGATATGGCACATCGACGCTTGCACAGTCTATCGGTATAACAAAATCAGTATGTCGGGTTTTACTCCTTAACTGGTGGGGTATTAGGATGAGAAAGGGGAGGGACGTAGTAACCGGCATAGTAAGAAAATTTAGATCCGAGAGGGTGAGTGGCGAGAAAAATCCGTGGTATGACTGGCCGAGTAAACATAAAATACACAACAGTAGGGGCATTCAGGGGTGGTATTTAAGGCAAAACGGAACATACGTGTGGTTACGATCCACGTGGGAATATATATATGCTAAGTGGTTGGAAGAAAATAATATAGAATGGGAATATGAAGTTAATGTGTTTGAATTGGACGACGGTGGGCGTTATTTGCCAGATTTTTTCATATACAAAAACCATAAACTTGATCACGTAGTTGAAATAAAAGGATTCAATAAAGACAGTAGATATAAGTCAGGATTGCTCGAGGCGCAATATAAAATTAAAGTTGTCCTAATAGAAAGTGTCAAAAACTACTGCAAAGATTATCAAAAGGAACTCAAAGAATGGAAACGTATACGGTTATCAGAAAAAAAATAAAAAATATCGAAACGCTACCCAATAGAGACGTTTTTGATATAGAGGTCAAATCAAAAAATCATAACTTTTTTGCGAACGGAACGCTGGTACATAACTGCGCAGAGGTTGGTTTTATTCCAGTCACCGAGGACGGTGCATGTGGCGTTCAATTTTGTAATCTGGTGTCAATGAACGGCAAGCATATCACTAACCTCCAAAAATTCAAGGAGTATGCTAAAGCAGCTACCATCATCGGAACTCTACAGGCGGGATATACTCACTTCAAGTATCTAAGCAATGTTGCAAAGTATTTGACGGAGAGTGAAGCGCTTCTAGGAGTATCTATAACAGGCATCATGGAGAACCCAGACATCTTGTTGAACCCTGCGGTACAAACTGAAGTTGCACAGTATATCAAAGAAGTAAATGCCAAGTGGGCGAAGAAACTTGGTATCAAACAGGCTGCGCGTACTACACTAGTAAAACCAGAAGGGACTACAAGTCTTATGCTAGGCACATCTAGTGGCATACACCCACACCATGCCAGGAAGGCGTTTCGGCGAATTCAGTGTAATAAAGAGGATAATGTTTATAAACACTTCAAGGCAAGTAATGAACACGCAACAGAACCGAGTGTATGGAGCGCGACAAAGACGGACGACGTCGCAACCTTCCCGTTAACCGTATCAGACAAGGCGATGGTCAAATCCGATCTAACAGCTCTACAACATCTCAAGTATATTCTAAGCACACAGAAGCACTGGGTGCTTACCGGAGAAACCGATGCCAATCACAAGAAGATTCACCATAACGTTTCGTGTACAGTGGCAGTAGACGAAACCGAATGGGAAGACGTGATTAAATTCATATATCAACATAGAGAATTTTTTACTGCAGTTTCTTTTATTCCGAAGACGGGGGACAAGATTTATAAGCAGGCACCGAATGAAGATATAACCACCCCCGAAGACGAAGCTGCGTTTGCTCACTTGCAAAATAACTGGAAGCGTGTAGACTACACTAAGATGAATGAGACAGACGATGTTACAGAACTACAGAAGGAAGTGGCATGTTCTGGCGGTGTCTGTGAGATTGTAAGGATATAATATGAGTGAAGAAAGAGATATAACGGATAGGGTCAGCGATCTCGAAAAGGAGATCAGTATTCTAAAGGCACTACTCGAAGAGTTGTCATATGACTTCCGAGATCATAAGGAAGCATTCGAACACACGGATGATAGTTTAAGTAATCTGAGAGTAGCAGTGTCTTCTATCACGATGGACGATATAAAACCTAAGACGCTATGAAAGAAGTACTTTTCAAAAGCGTATCTATCAAAAATTTCTTATCGGTGGGCGACGACCCAATAGATATTAAGTTTGAACCCGGTATTCATATTATCACGGGTATCAACAAGGACAAAGAAGACGGTAAAAACGGCGTGGGCAAGTCCACCATTGCAGACGCCATTTTCTTTGCGGTATTCGGCTCTCCTGTTCGCCCAATTAAAAAAGAAGGCATTACCAACTGGATCAACAAAAAAGAATGCAGTGTGGTTGTTACATTTGATGTTATAAGCGATGGGATTATCAGTGTATATACACTACTTCGTTCTTTGAATCCGTCGAGGGTACAGTTGCTCAAAGACGGCGAAGATATTTCTCGCACTATAGGTAAGACGAGCGAGAGTATCTATGACATTTTAGGCACGACGCAGGAAGTATTCCAGCAGAGCGTTATAATGTGCCTTAATGAGACTGAACCGTTCCTTGCCAAAACACCGGCAGTAAAACGAAAGTTCATTGAAGATATCTTTAAGATCGAAATCTTCGGACGGATGACACAATTCATCCGTAACGATTTCAATGAAACTAAACGTCTATTCGATTCGGAATCTGAGAAAGTGGCCGATCTGGAATCAAATATCCAACTACACGCAAGACAACAACAAGAGCAAATCCAAAAGAAAGCAATACGCTTAAATGAATTGGTGTCGCGTAAGAGTTCTACCACAGAGGAGATGGATCATCTCAACAAGAAAATAGAAGAGGCGCGAAAAGCTGCATCTATCCCGGGTGAGAGTAAAGAAGAACTAAATCAGAAGTTAACCGATTTAAAGAATAGCGAGAAGAAAGTAATCGAAATAGATAAGCAGTATACCACGGTGCGCGCAGTTAATCAGTCAACGATTCTTAATCTCAAGAAAAGAATAACTGAACTAGAAAATCTATCGGATGGAATTTGTGCGTATTGCAAGCAACCCTTTTCGGAATCCAATAAACTGGAGAAGAAAAACCTAATAACCACCCATCAAAATGAAATTACAGAATGTGAAACGTTAATAACAGACGCCAGTGAAAAGATAAAACGAGCACAGAATATAAAGAGTGAAATTGAAGATCAAATTGACGTGATAAAGCAAAAAACTAAAGCAATAGAAATAAAAGAAAATGAATTAAGCCGTCTATTGTCTGATCTCAAGCAGCAAGTGAACTGGCTCGCACAGATTGAAAAGGATATCGAAAGTATTGGTAAGGATACGGATTCATATGAAAGCATTATATCCGAACTAACCGCTAGACGCGATATACTAGCGCAAGCGGTCGGTAACCACAAGAGCAAACTCGCCTTGATAGAAACTGGTAAGTTCATTGTATCTGACGAAGGAGTTAAAAACTTTATCGTTAAAAAGATGTTGAAATTACTCAACGGGCGCCTAAATTATTACCTAAAACAGTTAGACGCTAACTGCACATGTATATTCAACGAGTATTTCGATGAAACGATTGTGAATAATAGAGGACGAGAATGCTCATATTTCAATTTCTCTCAAGGAGAAAGAAAGCGAGTTGATTTGTCGATGTTATTCACGTTCATGGATATACGGCGCATGCAGTCTAACATTGCTATCAATCTTGGTCTCTATGATGAATTATTGGATACATCACTAGATTCCAAGGGCATCGAAGGAACATTGACAATTCTCAGAGACCGAGTATTAAATAACCGAGAGGCTATTTACGTCATCAGCCATAAGAGCGAAGCGGCGAAGCACGCAACTGGTGAGGTAATATACCTTGAAAAGGAAAATGACATAACCAGAAGAAAACCATATGATCAATCTTACCACACCGTATCAACCCGTTGAAATAACTACACTCGGAAGCGTACTCGGGCGTCCTGTTGGCTTGCCCACCCCTGTTATGGGTGCGATGCCGATTATAAATTCAATTAAACCCGCGCCACTTGAAATGCCCGGACAAGGACTTCATCGCGCGGTGAACTACTACGCAGACTATGGCGGATGCGGCTGGTGGAGAATGATCGCACCAGAACTCTTGATGAGTATCAACAACCGGGCGGTAATTAATGGATTGACCACGATGGTGCTAGATCCTCGATTCTACGCCGGTCTCAAGTCCGTCAGACTTCAGAGACAAGCCACCCCCGCGCAGTTGCAATTTCTCAAGTTCCTTAAACAAGGATCGCTAGAACAGAACTTCCGTATTATATACGAGATCGATGATGTTATCATAAAGGACGACATCCCAGATTATAATCGCTGCAAAGAAGCGTTTCTGCATGAGGATATCTTGAAGAGCTGCATGGAGATGATGTCTATTTCGGATGAAATTAGTGTTACGTGTCAGTACATGAAAGAATACTATATCGATAAAACCGGCAATAAAAACGTCACCGTAATTCCTAATTACCCAGCTAGGATGTGGTTGGACAATCATTACGATCCTCGAAAGATCCAGAAAGATTATCAACAGAACAGACGCAAACCACGCATTGCATATGTGGGATCTGGCACACATGTCGATGTAATGAACAAAACCAATCAGAAGGATGATTTTGCACATGTAGTAGAAAATATCATCTCCTCGAGAAAGGATATTCAGTGGGTTTTTGTTGGTTGCTTCCCTCTCGCATGTAAGCCGTTTATCGACCGCGGAGAAATGGAATTTATCTCCTGGTTCCCACTGGGCGACTTATGGAAGGCATACACCACAACCAACGTCCAGGCTGTAATTGCGCCACTCCAAGATAATGTATTTAATCGAGCAAAGTCGAACATTAAATATCTCGAAGCTGCGACGGCGGGTATCCCGGCGATCTGCCAGGACCTCATTACTTACAAAGACGCTCCGATGCGATTTGCTACCGGATCGGAGTTAATTGATCAGATTAAAGCCTTAACAAAGGACGAGGGTACATATTTGAAGATGTCAAGGAAGGCCAGGGAATATGCAGATACGATGTGGCTTGATGATCACCTTGATGAGTTTGTCGAGTTATATACCACACGAATCGGCGATAAGGATAGAATCAAACTTCTAAGACTGAACCCCTTGGTGTAATATGATAGAAAGCATACGTTTTAAAAGCGGCTACCCTACACATCTCCCCACTATCGGGAACAAGACGTTTGAGTTTAAGCCAGGAATCAACATTTTATTCGGAACGAACGGGTGTGGAAAGAGCACCATACTGCACACACTAAAGGCATATTGCGGTATCGCCGGTGGCGGGTGGACCTTCTTTAATGATCCTTTGCGACTTGCGTCTACCCAGTTCCCATTTGCGTATTTAGGTCTAACCCCATCGAGAGTTGAGGCATGGGTTAAATGGGACGGTACACCCAGTTTCTTTAATGATGGTGATATAAAAATAGACAATACCTTCTTTTACATGAGCTCGCGTGCATCTGATGACAGTATTACGAGCGAAGCGGAACAAATGGATACACTAGCACAAAAACCTTCATCAGGGCAATATCGAATCAAAAAGGTCAATCAAGTTTTTAATATGGTTCGCAGCGTACCATCATTAACAATTAATGACGCACCGAACGGCTATCGCCAAAGTGATTGTGCAAAAGAACTGGCGTATTGGAATAGCCTCCCGCGCACAGGACCACAGACAATTTTATTGGATGAACCCGAGCGCGCATTAAGCCTGCCGCTCCAACGGACTTTATTTTTTGAAATTCTCCCTAAGTTTAAGGATCTTCAGCTTATCATCGCAACTCACAGCATTTTCAGTTTAAAAATGCCCGATGTGAATTTTGTGGAATTTGATCCTAACTATATAGAACAGTGCCGTCATGTACTTTCTCTATAATATGGTTGATTATAGCGCGCCGGCCATATAATATATTCCTATGAGTAAGTATGGATATCGGACTGTCTGGTATGATTCACGAAAGAAGGTTGTTCATCTCTGGACGTGGGATGACAGCGGTAAGCGTATTGAAAAGGTAGAACCATTCAATCCGTATCTCTTTGTGGAGACTACTTCATCGAGTGACGCGGTTTCTATCTTTGGAACGAACCTCAAAAAGATCTCCTTCCCTAGTCAATTCGAACGCCGTCGGTATGTAAAGGACTGCGGCATTAAACGACTGTTCGGTAACATCAAAGCCGAGCAACAGTTTCTACTTGAAACTTATCTCGGACTGAATGAGACACTTATATTCTCCGAGCAGCCATTGAGAGTGTTTTATATTGACGCCGAGGTATATTCTCCACACGAGTTTCCTAGTCCTGAGCATGCGCGTCACCCCATTAACTTGTTAACCGTATACGATTCACTCGATAAGAAGTACTATACGTTCGGGTTGAAGCCATATACACCGAAACGAAACGATGTGGTGTATCATTTCTGTAAATCCGAGCACGAATTGCTCGAAAAATTCTTAGCTTTATGGACGCGGGACTACCCGGATTGTGTGACCGGCTGGAACTCAGATGGATTCGACATTCCATATATCGTTAAGCGCATTACCGATCTACTTGGTGAGGGATTTGCCAATAGCTTATCTCCTGTACACTCGCTCTATTACAAAGAGAATATTGCACAGAAATTCGGCAAGACAACGGGAAAATGGGTTATTCATGGTCTAAACTGTTTAGACTATATGGAAATTTATCAGACATTTTCAAGAGATAAGAGAGAGGCATATAATCTAGACTATATTGGTAAGGTAGAACTCGGTGAAGGTAAAATAAAAATCAACGCAACAAGCCTAGCAAATCTATCTGATACTGACTGGGATAACTATACCGAATACAATATTCAGGACGTTGGCATTCTTGTTAAGCTCGAAGAGAAGTTGAGATTCCTGAAGACGATGCGAATCATTTCGCATAAGGGCTTCTGCAATATAGAAGCGACGATGGGAAAGGTTGCGGTGGTTTCTGGCGCGATTTCAGCTCAGGCATTAAAGCGCGGCCAGATTCTCTGCACATACGAACATGACGATATGGGAGGATATGAAGGCGGATACGTCAAGGAAGTGGAACCCGGATTAAAAGAAGGGGTTATTACCTTTGATGCGAATAGTTTGTACCCTAACACCATCATTACGTTAAATCTTTCACCGGAAACCAAAGTAGGCAAGGTAATATCCCTTGACAAAGAAAAGGACGAAGTCACCATTAAGCTCGTTAATGGATCATCGCATATACTATCGCAAGAGAACTTCATTGCATTCCTTAAAAAGGAAAACGTTGCGATATCCAAGGCAAGGGTGCTCTTCTCCCAAAAAACAAAAGGCATCGTTCCGGAGTATGTGGATGCGTTATATACCGAACGTGTTACTAATAAGAAAGCAAAAGAAACCATCGAGAAGTCGATGGTTCACTGCAAAAAAGGATCAGATAAATATAATGAAAATCTGCAAAAGAGCGAGCAACTCGATATTCTCCAATACACTCTTAAAATTCTCCTTAATTCAATCTACGGGGTATTCGCGAATCGCTTTGGACCACTATATGATATTGATTGTGCTGGTTCTATTACGAATACTGGACAAGCGGTAATTAAACAGGCTAGCAACATACTCGATGAGTATGCTAGCGGTAAGTATGGGATAAAGGAATCTATAACCCATTACAATGACACCGATAGTTGTCATATATCGGTTAAACCTATTTTAGATATAACCGGCCAGCCGTTGCTTACTCCAGAGGGATTGATTGCTCCCAACGTATACGTACTGGCTAATGAGATCAATGATCTGCTTAACGCAAAGATTAACGAGTGGAGCGGAGACATACTGAATTCGTCTGATTCCCGTTTCTATTTCAAACGTGAATGTATCTGTTCCACTTGCCTATACCAAGCGAAGAAACGATATATATTACATATCAAGGACAAAGGAGAAAGAGACCCGATACCTTGTGATAAGATTAAGCCAGTTGGTGTTGAACTTGTCAAGAGTACAATGTCAGAGACTGTTAAGAAAATGATCGAACGTGTAGTCGTGGCGATGCTCAACACAAAAAATCGCGAAAAGACGCTTGATGTGTACCGGACTATATATGAGCAATTTAAAACCCTGCCTGTAGATGAAATTGCGTTCCGTTCCGCCATCAAGACATATAACAAGTATGCACCTCAGGCGATTGGGTTTTCAAAAGCAAAAAGAACACCAGTAGCTGTGGCTGGTGCGATATACTACAACAACTTGTTAAAGGAATACAACCTGACATCTAAATACGAAACGTTAAAATCCGACGATCGTGTACGGTGGGTATACTGCCAGCCTAATAACAAATACAGTATCGCGAATATAGCCTTCCTGGATAAAATTCCAACGGAGTTTGTTGACATTCATCCAGACTATGATAAAATGTTTGAAACTATTATGGAGCCAGCCATTATGCGCCTGTTCGAATGCGCACACTGGAAGATGGCTAATTTGCAAGCAGAATATACTATAGATCTACTTGATTTCTTTAAGGAATAGTATAAATTATAGTAAGGAGATACAATAATGTCGAATATAAACCTAGTGTCATTTCTAGACGCCGCATGTCGCACAATCATCGGCGAGGTTGACAGCGAGACCGCGACTACACTGGTAGTCAAGAATCCTGTGGTGGTTAACATTGTCCAGCAGATGGGGCCCAACGGGCAGCCTAATGGACAGATGGCCCTTCAGTTGCTTCCTGTTTACTTTAAAGAGTTCCAGGGCGAGAAGAAGAACCCCGCTCTCTTCGATTACCCCAAATCGCAGATCACCCCTGTGCGCTTTGATGGTGGGTTTGATTTCCGCCTCTATGCACAGTATGAGCATATTTTCAATCCGGCCGGAGCTGTTGCAACGCCCAAGGCAGAATCCGCACCCGTGTTGAAATTGTTTGAGGAATAACATGGCAAAGAAAGATAAAGAAGAGAAAGCAGAAAAGAAAAAGGCTCTTTCCGTGTTCGAGGGCATGGAAGAGCTCAATCCTCATGGTGCACTCCTCTCCGAGAGCGCCTTATCCATTGTTGATGAATGGACGGATACTGGATCGTATGCATTGAATGCGATCGTATCCGGCTCGTGTCACAAAGGAGTGCAGAATGGCCGTGTGATTGGCTTCGCCGGCCCCTCTGGATGTGGTAAGACGCTTCTAACACAGAAGATTGTTGGAAATCACCAGAAAAAAGGTCGCGACCGTTGGGGAATCGTGTTCGATTCGGAGATCGCGGTAGATGCACAGACAGCGTCTAACCTCGGTGCCGATCCGACGCGCATTAAGCATTATCCTGTTAACACCGTAAATGATACGCGTAACCAGGTTCTTAAAGTACTCAATAATATCATCGATTTGAAGCTGCAAAATAAATTCATGATTGTAGTGGATTCCCTCGGTAATCTTGCCGGTACAAAAGAGGTTGCAGATGCGGATAAGGATAAAGACGCAGCGGACATGGGATTACGTGCAAAGGAACTGAAAGGTTTCCTCCGTGTCATTACCATCCCTGCGGCTATCGCAAAGACGACGGTTCTCTTTACCAATCACACATACAAGAATCCCAACGCAATGTACCCGTCCGCAGTAGAGAACCAATCCGGCGGCGAGGGTCCGATCTACATGGCGTCCCTTCTTGTTCAACTCGGTTTCCTGCGTGAGAAAAACGAAAAGGAACTTGAAAGAGAAGAGATTATCGCCATTGCTAAAAAGGTAGGCGGTATTACAATGCATGCATTGACTGTTAAGAACCGCTTCATTCCTCAAATGCTTACAACGGATCTATATCTTAATTTCAAGACGGGTCTAGATCGGTACTCCGGTCTGTTTGAAATCGCCAAGGCGTTCAATGTCATCGAAGGTAATATGACATATACGTGTCGCGGGACTGAATTGGGATATCGCAAAAACTTCGAAAAGAACCCCGATGTATGGGAGAAGTTGGTCATTCCGGCTCTCGAGCCTATTATAAACAAAGAATTCACGTTCTTCTCGGAAGCGGATGCGCTGAGGAAGGAAGTCGAAGAACTCGCGGCCGAAGTAAACGAGAAAGATGTGGACTAAAGCATAAGTATTTACATGAAAGAATATTTTGGTTTCGTGTATATATGGTATGACACTAAGTATAAAAAGTTTCTAATAGGCTCACATCATGGTAAAACCGATGATTCCTATACTACGGCAACCGGTGGTATACATGTTAGAAATATTTTTAAGTCTCGCCCCGATACAATGAAAAGGCGTATACTCGAATATAATACATCAAAAAACGATAGAAAGTATACACTAGAATTGGAACAAAAGTGGATTGACATGCGCCCAGATATTAAAAACAATAAAAGATATTACAATAAAACTAATTTCGCGGGCGGTGGGTTCGATAAAGAAATACAGATACAGCGGGTGCTTAATGGCACGCATCATTTTCTCGGTGGAAAAATACAAAAAAATGTAAATGCAAGGCGCATAAAAGCCGGTACCCACAATTTTCTCGACAAGAACCACAAAAAAAATTCGCGCAAATATGCAACGAAGAGAATAAAAAATAATACACACCACTTTTTAAGAAGTGATTTTAATAAAAAGGCATTTATACTATATTGTAATGATATCGAAATTGGAAAATTTAACAGTAAGGTCGAAGCTGTTAAACATGGTGTACCTGCACATATAATAGATAAGGCACGAAAATATACTAAATTTACAATTGAACTTTCATCGAGAAAAAATACAAAAATAAAATTCAATAAAAATGACGTAATATACTATCAACCGGAGAATATGAAATGTTAATATCACACGAATCACCGCTCGCCTTACTTGAAAAATCTCGCACATATAACGATTATTCATACGCGTTAGTACATCTTTTTGAAAAATATCCTCATTATTACGAATTTTTTGTAGAAGAAAAACGAATAGGAAGAAAGGTATTGTTGGATAATAGCATGTTCGAACTTAGAAAGGCGTTTGATGCCGATAAGTTTGCGCAGTGGATTGTCGATCTAAGGCCAGATGAGTATATCGTTCCGGATGTATTTAGTGACAGCAAGGCCACTATTGCCAGTTTCGAATCTTGGAAGGAAACATACGGAAATATTCCCGGCAATGCGATAGGCGTGATACAAGGAACCACATATCAAGAAATTATAAATTGTTATCGTTATATGACAGAGAATGCGGATAAGATCGCATTCAGCTTTGAGTGCCCATATTTTTATGCAAGAGGTTATCTACCAGGCCCAACATCAACTAAATGGCAACTATTATCAATGGGTCGCGTATCACTAATACAAGATTTAATCAATGATGGAATTTGGAACGATTCAATTCCGCATCATTTACTTGGGTGTGCAACTCCACAAGAGTTTATGATGTATACACCGAAACAAAGACTAAGTATAGAAAGTATAGATACCTCGAATCCCGTGGTTGCCGGGATGCATGGAGTGCGATATACTATGGGAGGACTGGAGGACAAGATTACTGCGAAGTTGGCAGATATGCTTGAAACTCCAGTCTCCGATAAAAACTGGGAAGATATCCGTTATAATCTCACAATGTTCAGAAAGATTAATCACCTCGAAGGAAAATTAACATGCCAAGAATAGCGATCAGTGGAAGTCATTCGACAGGCAAGAGCACAGTTATTAACGCGCTTGCTCAGATTCCCAGTATTACGGAAAGATTCACTATTAAGAGTGAGGTTCTCCGTGATATCAAAAAACTAGGGATTAACATCAACGAATACGGCACAGACGAGACGCAACGGCTTGTCATGTCTAAATTCCTTGAGTACTCGACGATTCCTAATACTATTCTAGATCGCTGTGCGTTAGATGGTCTTGTGTATACGACATATCTATACGAAAAGAAACAGGTAAAGAAGAGCACACAACGGATCGCAGAATCTATTTTCGAAAACGTCCGCTATGATATGTACTTTTATATCGCGCCGGAGTTTGATATTGTACCAGATGGCGTAAGAAGCGAAAATTTCGAATTTCGTAATCGCGTTGCTGATTTGTTTGAGGAATACATCGACGCATATAAACTGAACCCAATCCGCCTGACTGGTAATGTAAAGCAGAGGGTTGATCAGTTTCTTGAAACGTTAGCTCGTTATGATGTATGGATAAAAATGGATGATAAGGAAAAGAATGAATTCATCCATAATCTCATCACGAGTAAACTGCAGCAAGAGAGTTAACTGAATGTCTGATATTCCGAAGAAGTTAGACTACGACTTGTTTGAATATATAATCGCATTTAACTGTACGTTCAATGACTTGTATACTACAACAATCGTAGATGCGCTCAAGGTTGAATATCTAAACAATACACATATTCGCAGTTATCTGAATATTGTATTCGACTTTTATCAGTCACATCAAACCCTCCCAAATGCGACTGAAATCCGGTCGTATCTAACTACAGACGATCTGAAGGATTCGTACCGAGACGTCGTACTAAAGTTTAAAACTCTCGACACCACCTATAATTTTGATGAACTATTGATTAATACTCAACAGTTTATTAAAGAGAAGGCAGTGTATGCTGCTGTCAAAGCCACCGTTAATAACTTCACCGATGATACAGCGTCTCGGAATACTGACGAAATATTCAAGATGTTCGATAATGCGTGTAACCTGAGCTTAGTGGATAACCTTGGGTTTGACTACTTTAATCAGATCGATGAGCATATTGAACACATTAAACAAGTAGACAGATTTATTCCGACTGGGTATAGATGGTTAGATAAGACCCTTGGTGGCGGGTGGCTCGAAGGTGGCCGTGCGCTCTATATGTTCCAAGGCGCTACTAATGTGGGTAAATCTATTGTCCTTGGTAATATGGCAACAAAGCTAATTGAACAAGGTCGGACTGTAATTCTTATTACCCTTGAGATGCCTGAGGTTACCTATTGCAAACGCATCGACTCGCAATTGTCGCGCATTCCATTCGCATCTCTACGCAATGAGACAGAGAACCTCAAGAACTATCTTAACGCATTCAGGGCCCGTAATCCGTCATCGCGCCTGATCGTTAAAGAATTCCCGCCTAGTAGTATCAATCCTAATCATATCAGAGCATATATCAAAAAGCTCATCACTAAGCTAAAGGTCAAACCAGACGCGGTTGTATTGGATTATCTTACATTATTAACTGCGGTTAGTAACTCAGATTCTATGTATAGCAACGGTAAAGATATCGCAGAACAGATACGCGCGCTATCATATCCACAATTTTTTGGCTGCCCATGGCTTAGTGCTATACAGATCAACCGCTCGGGTATGGGAGAATTAAACCCTGAATTAGACAAAGCCGGTGAAAGTATTGCTATTCCGCAAACCGCCGATGCTATGTTCTCCCTATGGCAGACCGAGGCGGAAAAAGAACTCGGAATTATTAACATGGGCACAAAAAAGAACCGTTTTGGAATGAACATTGGCAAACAAGCATTTAAGATTGACTATGATACGCTGGCTATCGACGAGATGGAGGATGTATTTAGTAATACAGATGCAATCCAAAAAACTGATAGTATACTCGAAAAACTGTCCAAAAATTAATCGTTGATTTACTCCAAAAACAAGTAAATATAGTATATATGGCAAAACCCAAAAAGATATTTTGCTTTACGCACTACGACCTCGATGGTGCCGTAACCGCTCTCATTGTGAAGTGGGCACACCCCGGTTACGAAATGGAATATAAGCCTCTTGCTGGCTTTGATGTTCGACAGGAAATGACGCAGTGGCTCTTGAACCATAATTACTCAGATTACGAAAAAGTATTCTTCCTGGACATGGATGTATCTAAACTTAAAGATCTGATTGATTATCCCAATGTGATGATTATAGACCACCACAAATCTCACGTAGATAACAAGGCATATGAAAAGGCAGCTCCTGTCATAAAGGAGTACCCATCCGCTGCTCTCCTTGCATACCGCGTGTTCAAGAAACTATATGATTCGAAGTTTACGGACGCGCAGAAGGCATTAGTGATATATGCGAACGATTTCGATTCGTATACCAAAGAACTTCCAGAGTCCTATATGCTAAATGTGATATTCTGGAACACGCAAAAGTCCTTCGATGCGTTCATGGAAACATACGCCGACGGATTTAAACCATTCTCCAAAGAACAACAAGCGATATATCGAATCTATTCAGATGATCTCTCAAAAATACTAAACAATTTGCAAGTGTATCGGGGAGTTCACGCAGATATAGACGGAGAGTACCGCATCGTGGTTGCAACTTTTGCTGATAAGTGCAGCCCTAATGATGTTTCCGATTATCTATTAAAAGAATACGAAGCGGATTGTTCTATTGTCGCTAATCTTAAAACTAAGCATGTAAGCATTCGTAGACCCAAAGAGGGAACTATGAGATTAGATGTTTTTGCGAAGGATATTGCAGACGGTGGCGGTCATGAATATTCTGCCGGTGGTACCATTACCGGGAATTTCATGGAATTCGCCAAGGCACTTAAACCAGTATGAGTAGAACCTATTTAGATGAAACTGATATTGTACAGGATCACGTACATACGATAACCGATCGTGAGTTGGACGTGATAATCCTAAAGATGGGATCCTTACTCTCGATTCTCCATAACAAAAAAACCAATCAAGCGAAGATGTTGATAATGTTGGTGACGAACGAACGGTTTCGCAAATGTTTCTTGCATATAGCTGAACTAGATAGTTTCCAACACCTAGTGCGTTGTCTGATGGAAAAATATCCAACCCTGTGTGAATCAAAAGTCGTATCAGGAGCACTGAAACGTGATAACAAGCGCCGAAAAAAACTTGTATAACACTTACCTGCGTATCTCCAGAACTTCACGAAATAAGCCGTTTTCTTACCGAAAAGATTTCACAGATCTAGAAGATAAGATCGTTGTACATCTGAATCGTATTAGCAATCTGTTATTCAAATATCCCCATATCGATCCAGAGGATTATTTCGCGGCCCCATTTAAGGTATATCCCAGTGCGGAGCATTTCGCGTTAGAGTATTACTCTGGCATGGGTGGCGTAAACGCTTACACTATGTATATGAAGCAGTTACAAGAGATGCCACCTGATAGCGACGAACAATTGGGGTTTATCCGCAAATCTTTGAAAACTATCGGTACGTTCTGTATTAAGAATAACATAACAACCGAGCAGTATACGACGTTTAAAACGGGGCTTACATACGACTGGATGAAACATGTTAAAAAACATGAGATTTCTATCTACGTGCTTATGGAGTTCCCCGCGATAAGTAATATAATAAAGGAGGTGGAGGAAGACGAAAAGGAGCTATTCCTGGGGGAAATTGGAACGTATTTTTGGGGTTACAAATCCAAATATCTACAATCCAAACTTGCCAGGGAGTTAGTGAAGGAAGGCATAAATAAAATAAACAAAATAGTAAAACAAAAATAAACCAGTGAATTAACAAAAGAGTAAGTTATTATTAAAAAGTAGTGAACAACAACAAGGAGTAATTATGAGTGATATCAAGAGCATGTTTGAGAGTATTAAGGAATCGTTGAAGGAAGAAAAGGCTTCTAGCAACAGTTCGTTTCGTAACTTCCTGAAAATGGAAGCGGGTAAGACGTATCTCGTACGTTTCATCCCCAACATAAAAGAACCCAAAGCCACGTTCTTTCATTACGCGCATCACGGCTTTACCAGTCTGTCCACAGGACAGTACATCGACGCGACATGTCCTCGTTCGTTTGGCGAGCGGTGCCCGATCTGCGAAGAGCGCTTTAAGCTCTACAAGACGAAGGATGAAAAGGACCGTAACCTGGCATATATGATTCGTTCACACGACAAACACATGATTAATGTGTACGTCGTTAACGATCCTACAAAGGCTGAGAACGAAGGCAGCGTTAAGATTCTCCGCTTTGGCAAGCGCATTTATGACAAGATTTTGGATGCAACCGAGGGAGATGATTCGGATGAGTTCGGTGCCCGTGTTTACGATCTCACCGAGAATGGTTGCAACTTTAAGATCAAAGTTGAGACCGCACAGGACGGCACTCGCAAATTCACCAATTACAACAATTCGAGATTCACTGCGCCGTGCGCAATCCCTAACATGGATTCGGATAAGATCAAGGAAGTATATGAAAATATCTTCGATCTTACCAAGATCTTGGAAATGAAGTCGGAGGATGAACTGAACGATATCTTGAAGAATCATGTCTTCTGTGACGCTGCGAAGCCCGTGGTCGGCGATGCACCTACTACTAAAACCGTAAAGGCTGCTAAACCGGCTAAGGAAGAGGAAGCAAAGGAAGATAAGGAAGACGATGTTCCTTACGAAGACCCCAAGAAAACCGAAACTAAGCCAGCGGCTAAGAAAGAAGGCGCTTCGGCTTCAACAGATGCAAAAATCAAGAATCTTCTTGATGGACTAGACAACCTGTAATTTAACCAAATCCTGCCTCTAGATTTCGTGTCTAGAGGCAGGTAATATTATACATATGAGTAAGAAACTTAAAAACGCTAACGGCAATATTCCTCACGATGCGGATGAGGTTCAAGAAATTATCAATAACGCAGCTGCCGCCTATGAAGTATTCATGGACGCACTCAAATTCGACTGGCGTAATGACCCACACAGTCAGGATACCCCTCGACGAGTAGCTAAGTCGTTTGTTAAGGATCTCATTCGAGGATGTTACGAAGAAAAGCCGGCAATTACCGCATTTGCTAATAATGAACACTACGACGGCATGGTTTTCCAGGGTGGCATTCCCGTTAAGAGTCTTTGTTCTCATCACCACCTTCCGTTTACTGGAGTAGCACACGTTGCATATATCCCACACCGCGACGGTGATGTTATTGGTCTGAGTAAACTGAATCGCATTGTGGAATTTTTCAGTCGTCGGCCTCAAGTTCAGGAATCGTTGACGATGCAAATCCATGATGCTATCAGCGAGACGTGTAAGAATGCATTGGGTGTTGCTGTGATGATTAGTGCCGTTCATACCTGCGCATGTTTACGCGGAGTGAAACATGATGGATGTGAAATGAAGACAAGTAAATTGTCCGGTGTATTTTTGGTGAATGGTAACGAAAGCCGAAATGAGTTCTATCATTTTGTTGCAAACTGGAAACATTAAAATGGACGAACCACTAAGACGGGAAGACTTAGAAGCTCTCGGCGGCATGGCGGGACTGGTCGGTGCGTATATGAACGACTTCGCGAATCGAACAGATGGATCTGAGCGCCGTAATCTGTTTAAGAGTAATCTAAATCCGAAAGCGACCGTCGCGAATGCCGTCAAGATGGTTAATGATGATCCCGCCAGAAGGATTATATCCGACAGTTCTCCGCTTCCTGTCGCTCCACAAAATCTACCTCCCCGCGCAGGGCCCCCACCCCCCCCTCCGGGCACGATAACGTCTCTCGATAATGCGATCATTACCGCGAGGAGTGACGATAAAGGCGTATTCGAAATGGCACCGGGTGTTCCGCAGTTACAGCAACTTGAATTTGGGTTTATTAACCAAAGAGTACCAAACTATGGTACCGTTGGCGATGTGATTAAACATTTTAATTCACGGCTTGATAATCTCGAAGAATCAATCAAACTCATTAAAGTATTCGTGGTAGAAGCTAGAGCCACGATGAGTGATGTCAATATGAATATGCCGAAACGGAAAAATAAGAAAAATGCATCTGAAAAAATTACATGAACGGGCGATGTGGCAGCGCGTATCGGATGCTGAGTTCAAAACTAAGGTTACTGATCTTGTTCTTGAGCAACGAGATACAATCGAAACGCTTTCCGGAATCATTACCCGTTTAGAAGAAGATATTTTGATGATAAAGAAACAGATAGGTACAAATAGTTTACAAACCGCGAGATTGAACAAAACAATCCGCTCAACCCAAAAGGTGGAAGATGTCAGCCCAACTCACCCTCAGCAAAAAAGAGATTATCGATCTCTTCCTCAGTCCAATTAGTCGCATATCCGAAGAATGTAGTTTATCGTTTAGTTCTGATAATGTATCTACTCTGGTCAACGATCAGACTGGTGCAATTATATTATACGGTAAAACTAAAATCAAAACCGGTCTTAGTGAAGGTCAGAACATTTCACTAAACTTTAAAGATCTGCGCAAGCTCATTAAAATATTCGATTGCATCAAAGAGAATGAATTCCAGCTGAAGGTTGACGACAATGCCAGCCTTATCAGTTATAAATCCCCATCACTATCGTTTAAATTACATTTGGTGTTGGATAGTGTCATTAAAAAAAGCACAGTCAGTTTGGATAAGATAAGTAAATTAACATTTGATAGTGATTTCGAATTGACAGGCGATAAAATCAGCGAGATCCTTAAAGGCAGCATCTTTGCCTCGAGTAGTGATAAAGTTTACTTCTACACAAAGGACGGCGCCGTATTCGCGGAGCTAACAGACAAAGCCACACATGAGGTAGATAGTATCACGTTTAACATTGCGAATGTGTATAACGGTGGGGATATAAGTACACCATTGCCGTTCAATATGGAAATTTTAAGAATCATTAATAGCAATAAACCAGAGAAGATTACGGTGAAACTTAATAACACCTATAAGATTCTCTTATTTGAAATTTGTAACCCGGTCGCAATGTTTAAATACATCATTCCGGGGTATACAAAGTAAACAGAAACAACAAACAGAAGGAAGAATAAAATGTCAAACAAATTGACTACGTTGGGATACTTCAAAAAGCGCATGCGTGACAGTGGGTATATTGTGGATGACCTTTTCCGCAATTACTCATTCAATGACCCTCGTGCGTGGACCGTAATTATCGATCCGGGTGTGGCTAGCATCCTATGCACATGCTATGTAAACGCAAATAAAGATGACCTGAAGCAATCGCAGATCGGTGATTTTTATTTCGAGTTGTATGATGGCGGCCAGTTCATCCCCAATCGCTTCGTAATTAAGACCAGTTCTATTGAAGTCTTGATTGAGTGGTTGGTCAAATTCAATATCGATAACAAGGCTCCACAGTACAATAAGATTCAGCCCAGTAATTAAATTGGTGAATAACCAATAAGTATTTGTGAGAGATAACTATGAACACATCAGATTCGTTTTCAGATAAACCAAGAAAAGTAGGGCGCCCAAAGAAGAAATGCTCGACGGTACTCGTACCTGTAGTGGCGACGCCGAAAACGAATCTGCCTTCTAATCTTCCTCCGGATTTAACTGACAATAAAGAAATAGACGAAGTACTAAAGCAGACGATTAATAATATACTTCAAAACGGTGCAGATAAGTATACTGAGATGGCAAATAAGTATCATCGCGAAGCCCGTAAGGACCTCGAGTTACTGCAACCGATCATATCTGAATTCCTAGAGAACTTTATTGTTATTGGGCATACCCTAGATGGCGAACGCGTCGTTGCGAGATACACAAAAAATCCAGCTGGGCTAGATGGCCTCACCGAGCTTTGTAAGAAAGTACTGGTGGGTATGATGATCCAAGAAAGTCACGGCGAATGAATTGCCGCGAAGTGGATGAAACTGGAAAATTAATATCTTGTTAGGCCGGCACCCAGAATCCTGGGCTCTTTAAGTTAACAACAGGATTTGGGCTATTAAGCGTCTGTTGCGCACTTCTAACGTCATCTGCCTTTTCGATCAACGTCCACGGCGGTGCCTTGAAATTGTGTGTATGGTATATCGGTCCGGTGCCACCGTCTGTCGTGTACCATTCGAATGGGGTGGTTGAGTGAATATAGGACAACTCACCTTCGATATGTGCGCCACCAACCACTTTAAGGTTATTTCTAACTCCTAGTTGACCATCGACCAATACGCTACCGTTTTTGCCTTTTGATGGATGTAAATTGATTATGTCAGCCCTGATCTCTACGCGGTCATCACTGTTAATCAGGACTTCATGCTTGCCGACTACGTTAAGCGATTCCGCGGAGATATTCATTATAGTGCCATAAATATCGAGTGGTCCCGTGGTCTTAATACTGATTCCCTTACTACCGACATTTAATGTGTATTTGTTTCCCACCGTCACCATCCAATCGCCGCCGGGAATGCTATCAACATCAACGTATTCAACAAGCGGACACGCAGCCATTGTTAGGTATGTGCCAGACTTACCGATATGCACTCCTGCATCTCTGAGCTTTCCTACTGGATCTACCCTATATGACTCAAGATCGTTGAATGCGGAACCGATTGTAGTCACGCGGTTTCCTACGAGGGTTTCGATATCATCGCCGCCATTGCCAAACTTGCCCTCGAGGTCTAGATCTACTAAAAGCTTCTGATTGCTATTAATTTTATCTACGAGATCGCCTGACCATTTTTTAGGATCTAATGGATAATTGCCATCTTGAGTAGACGGACTCTCCCCACTCCCGTTACACGTTGCGCACGACGAATCAAATTTCTGGCCAGAACCACCACAGACAGGACAACTTGCGGGAGTTCCTGTCTTTTGCTGTAGAGGGGAGGTATATGGTGGGAGTGCCGATGTTCTTGTTGATTCAAACAATCGCTTGTACTTGTGAGTATCACGCATAATGTTTAACATCTGCAGACATAGTGGCCTACACTTTGCAAAATCCCCTATCTTGGTGGACCTGTCACCGTTTATTATGTTCTCTTGATAGTTGGCTACGTATGTAGACTGATTACGACGGATAGTTAAAAACTGATCACCCAACACAAGTAACTGATCATTATTGGTGGAAAGACGTGATGTGGTATTGTTATTGAACTCAAGGAAAGAACCGGAGTAGTGAGTCAGCTTCAACACCTCTGCCAAATCGGTATCAATCATTTCAAGAACGTGCTTATTTGAATTGATGATGTGCTTCGACCGGAACGTCTTCATATTATGATCTAGTGTAGCCTGTTCTGTGGCTGATAGATTTTCATATGAGTCCGGATAATCTGGTGATATGAATTGTTTGTTATCTGGATCGGAAGCCTTTTGAAGTGTATAGATTCGCTGCCAGTCTTCCATGCCATGAGATACGCCAAATACAACGGGGTAATTACAATCCCCACCCGCAAAAAATACCCATACATGCGCGCCGACATTGGGAACGGTAAATATCCCGCGAGCCAAATTCGAATAGTCAGATGGTGCATATTGATTGGCGTTGGGATTTACCAGACCACTAAAAGAAGAATCTGATTGGGCAAAAGCATCTGCTAGTTTATTACTCCGTGCATAGTTTTGCACTGGGCGAAATCCTTCTACTTGGTTATCATCTTCCCAATAGTTTGAATCCGAAGTGGATCCTTTATTCTTGAAAGCATTAAACCTACCCGAAGCCGAACCGCCGAATATGGGCATTGACACTTCAGCCCATGGAAGAACCTCTTTTAAATACGGCATTATTTTATATAGATCAGGATTGGTTATTCTATCTGGGAACACAAAATGCTTATCAGCGCCGTCTTTAAACGTCTTATTCCAGTTTTCATATAACGTTGCCGCTATGTGAGGAACGAAAACTTTGACACGACCGCGACGTTCGGGATCGTTGTTTTGAATTACTATACCCTGATAGTTACCTAAATATTGTACTTCACTCACTTATTATGATCTCCGGAACTAACACGTCATTATTTACCGCGGTAGGCGATGCAAGCACCTTTTGCCCTGAGTTATCGACATCTGCCACTAGACCCGTCGGACGATGTGGAAATGTCTCTTCAATCCCTAACGGCGCCTCGAGCCTTGCAGTAACACTCTGTGCTTTATTATCGTCTATAAGAGGCGTCAAGTAGTTGACGAGCATGTGTATGTCTGCACCCCCACTTGTTAGATGATTAATAATGTTTGCCAGTGCGACTGGCTTGCACACGGGAATGCGATATGTCTGATGGTACCAATCATTATTCAAACTCACTCCATGATTAATGGTTGGTGTTACTGGTTTTATGGGCCTGGTCTGAACCATTTCATTTCCAGTATCAACCTGTGTAGTAACTTCTGCTTCCCATATCAAATTACGGCGCATATATTTAGTAGTCAAAAAGGCAGCATTCTGAATCATCTCAACGACGTTAGAGTTTAATTTCTGGCGTACTCCCTCACGGACGTAAGATGGGTTCTCTATGGGTTCTGTAGACCACGCCACCGTATTTGTTGTTACTGGGGGATTTATCCAATAGGAGATATCTACAGCGTCCGTTCCTGCGTAATACATAATGGTGTTAGTGCCCATTACTTCTGAGTATGGCATACTCCAGTATCCAAGATTTTGGAGTTGGCCGTCTATCTCTGGGTGCAGTCCTGTTAAAATGCGTATCCAGTTCTTTATCTCTGGTACATCTTTATCGTTTAGTGTATTATGTATTTCCGCGATAACGTTTGTTATTTCCGCTATTGAGTTCGGCTTACTGAAAGCACCCAGTAATTTAACCATCTGTGCAACATCAATACCGAAAACCGAATTTGTATATTTTGCAATATCGTTTGGTTTTGGCATACTACGAAGCTGATCTATAACACCACGATCAGCGGCTGCACTTTGCAATTCAAGCGGCAATTGAATAATGGAAACCGCGGTCCTGGTTTTTAGGTCCTGCGATCTTGATGTGTATGTTATTACGTTTGGGTAAATCATGATATCGAAACTCCAGGAACGCTAATACGTGGCAATGATATGGCAGTAATTAACTGAGGATCTTGCTGATTGTTGCGACTACTGCATAGTTTCGTTTTTGAAGATGGTAATTCTATTTTGGCGAGAGATTTGATTGTATTGACACCATCAGAAATCAAAGATTTTGCATATGCCGTGTACGCCGCGTTGGATTCTTTCAATTGAGCAAAAGCCGACTTCTCATCTGTAATCAATTGTTGGATCTCAGCCGGCATCGCCAGTATATCCATTTTCAAGAGATTGAGATTAGTTAGTGCGTTACTGCAATCTTCTTGTATAGACAAAGCCAGTGAAAGTTCAGTCTTCGCGAGGTTTAATGCAGAGGCGAGAGTAGATTGAGCTTCATATAAGCCAGTAAGTGAATCTTTTCCATACGTTTGAGCTCTCAGTGTATCTACCATACGGTTGAGGCTCCATGATATTGCAAATGAAAACTTCGATGTCATGGTAGCCATCTCATGAAACATAAATGCTATATCTTTAAGATCGATTAGTCGATCCGCGAAATCATACAAAAATTCTCCTACTTGTTCTATATACTGCCCGGTATCTTTTAACACGTCTGTAACATAGCCATATAATGTCGTCATTGCGTCTTGTATTGCCTTTACAAAGTGACCAGCAGTACTTGCTCCGGAATCTATTTTCGCTTCGCCGCTCGTCTTGGCGAAATTTGTGCCTGCATCAATCATATCTCTTACACTTTTCCATATCTTTGCGATCCACGCTATGGCAGCACCGATATGTTTTGTCATATCTGCCGATATGATTTCTGCTAAATGTTCCATCGCCATCGCAATGCGTGTAAGGAACGACGCGAGAGTAGCCCCAAAATTAGAAATAAGATCATTCATCAGTGATTGCAAGTCACTCACGGTATATTCCATCATGTTCAAAAAATCGTCAATCTGCTGTACCTTTTCTCTCATCAACATTTCTAGGTCGGGACGATCATTGGCACGAGATCCTCCACCCAGGCCACCAGCTTCTGATGGAAATTCGGGGAAGCAGGCGGTGACGTTGGCGAACGTCCTTGGTTTGTTGACATAAATGTACTCATTTGGTGGTGTATATGTTGCTCCCTTGAATAGTGTAGAGGATACACATTTCAAGAAACACCAATTATTGGAACTAGAAATAGGAGACCCAACCTCCACACTAACGTAATTTACTATAGTCTGCGGGGGGTAATCCGACGCTATGAAAGTGTATACGTCGCGTAGTAGTGTGTTAGACTTGCTCTGTGAGATGCTCGTAAGTGGACAATTGGGTGGCGTAATTACCGGTGTTGGTTGTGCTACAACATCTACGCTTATACCCGTCCCCACAAGCGATGTTGGTACTGTAATTTTCGTAGGCATTATTCAACTCCCTCGTTCACTGGCAATTCGTTGTATGCATGAACTTTAACCATCGTAATATCGTTAACATACTTTTGGTGCTCAATTATATGCTTAACATTAGAAACCAGATATTGGCCACATAGTTGATAATCATACACGGTATTGCCGCCTGTAGTTAACCTATCAACCCCAATGAAAGTGCCTGCCATTCGATGCGTAGACCCTTGCATTCTAACCACCAAATTTTGATTCAAAAATATTCCAGCGTACAATATTTTGCCGCGCCCCTCCAAGCTTCTTGTCCATCTATCATTTTTGGGATCTGCTGTCGAAATTGGTGAAAACTGCGGATCTATGCTCTTTTGGTTTATCTTCGTCTGATTCATTGTCATCACAGGATACTTACCCGGCGATAAAACATACTCAACATAGTTCTTCGAAAAATACTGTTTTTTGACATTAGAAATTTCATTTTCCTTTACATCCACGTCGAATTGATTATTTTTATGCCAATGTGAATATACCGGGCGTGTTAGGAACGCCTTTGAATTGTCTAGTCCTGATGTCTGTGAAAATTGGTAGTTGCGAATCTTATTGTATTCATCCATTTTAATATCTTTTGTGTATGAAACGTTCCAGTCTGTAGGAGCTTTTGATGGTGCGATAGATGGTTTATCATCACCCATGGTTTCTTCGAAAAACATATGTTCAATCTGTAAATCACCAGGCGCATCCGTGCCTGCTTTTTCAAATAGGCGCCACATCGGCTGTAAGTTCCATTTTTTATCACCACGGTTCCACTGGAGAAGACATATATCATATTTCCCATCGTCACTTATCTGTTGCTGAAGTATATACTGTATACAATCCCATATAGTCCAATCGGCTTTTGCCGTAAACAATATTTTACTCTTGCCCCAATTCCATTTATTGAAGTCTATATAAGACTCATATCCGGCTTCATATAGCAGTGACGCTATAGCTTCGCCCGTAAACATTGATCGTTCGATATCGGTCGAATGTGCTATCGGTGATGGACATTGTTGATTGCCTGTATATGACGTATATCTTTTACCTGTGGCGGTACTCCATTGAATATTCTTTTCTAATAGATGTTGGAACTTTTTATCCCAAAAATATAGTTTTTTCACTTTGAGCGACATATCGGGATGTGGCATATCCTCTATATCATATACCACTGCCTCTAGATCTATCTTCCATATCTTATCTGGTAGTGTACCCTTGGGAATAACTGGATACATTTCCACTAATATCTCATCTCTAGCATCTGATCGTAAATAGTAGAACGAGTTAAAATCATCTGATCGTTCAAATGCTTCAAGACGATTCTCGATGACAACATATCCCCTTATAGGCCATGACAGTAAATCATCTTCAATACAAAGAGACGCTATTACTTTAGTCGGTACGGTGTAGTACTGGCGGTGATTGAATAATGCCACCTTATACACCCATAACTGCTGCCCAAACAATTTAGAAGTGCCGGTAAATGTACCTGGTGCACTAGAAACATTCGCGTCTTGCTGATTATTTAATGACTGCGGTTGGCTCAGATTGTCTAGTGGTGACTTCGGTGGTGCAGTATCAAGTACATCCAATCCTTGATGTAAAACACTAGACGTATTGGTGCCATTATTGGTAAAACTGTTTATAGTGCCATCCGAATACGTTGGATTCGGTGATTGTTGCACCCACGCGGTACCGTCCCTATTCAATATGAGGGGTTTTCCATCTGGTCCCTTAGGTGGAATAGATACCGCCGAGGTACCGGTCGCCGCTATATTAATCGGAGCTAGAGGTGTTGCGTTATCGGCATTGATCTGATTATTTCCGGTGCGTATGCCACCGGTTGATGATGGAGTTGTGATTTGTGTTGCCATTTTAGTTTATCGCGATATCACTTAAAACGTTTTGAAGATATCGCACCTTGAGTATTTTTATTTCAGTGCCCGCAGGCGGCATTATTAGTGGATTCTGTATATTATTGAGTGCACAAATCACCCACCATAGCATTATGCTGTTATATACCTTCCATGATATTAGAGGCCATGTATCCGATGGCATTAGCGTATATACATCATATACATCACTACTTAAATCCGCGGGAAAATTTATCGTCTTCAGTAGATTATAGAAATATCCTATATTGGGATCAGTATAGACATTAAAAATATTTTCATACTGTTGTGGGGATAGTGTATAACTAATATCGGTTAAATCGTTTTGCTTGCTCATACAATAGCCCTCGTGGTTATGTTACCAAACGGACCGCCAGTGCTACCGCTTTTATATAGCATCTTGGTCTCTGCGATTAGTTCGTTGATAGTAATCGTCACTTCCCACGCATCGGGGTATATATAGTATGAAGGCAGCGTTGGATCTGCAAAAAGATTGCGCATATTGTTATTCATTGTGCCTTTGTTTTTAACAGTAAGACCTGTTATGACAGAAGCGGGGCTCCAACGGATACCTGGTATGTATACCTCGTAAATCAACGGTGGTTGCACTACCGCCGCATTACTCTGATCGTGCAGACTATCCCTAATGATGGACTCTATAAATCGTTTATTTTTGCCCACATTAGAAGCGATGTCCCCGCCGCTGCCTGCGTTGGTGTTGATGAGATTAAAACTAAATGAATAAGAGGCCGGCGTGGGACTTGAAAATGACTTAGGCATTAATACCCCGGCGGCTGGTTTAACTATCGAAACTGCGGTCTTTACCAAATCAACTCCTTCTTTTACCATATTGCCCAATGGACCTTGGTTTTCTTCCCACGTATTGGTGATACTGTGATGGTCGTCTGAAAAGAAGGGCAACTTATATGTGGTCGTAAGAGTTCCCGAGTACAGACCATAGTAAGGATTTCCGCCCTCTTTGTTGGTAGCCGCGAGGCGCTTCCATACCGTTTGTATATTAGTGATTGCGGCACTCCATTGCTGTTGATAACCGAATAACTCTATGCCTGGTAATTCAGCCAAAGCTTCCGCCGTATATGGCGTGGTGGTCCAGCATATACCGTTATTACCCATGGACGTAAAATCAAAATTAAATCCCGCTACATCTGCCATTATATCACCACATATCCTTTACGTATTCTATCCCATGCGCGGCTACGGAGCACATACGCAGGATCGCGTACGGTACCAGCAGAGTCACCTATACTCAGGCGTTCTGGGGCTTGCGCGCTCTGGGGAACCTGCCGTGAAGCACTATCGGAAATTGAACTCATCACTTCATTCATCTTCGTCAGGAGTGCACCCATACTACCGTTCATACGATCGGCGGCTTGTTTTTGCTGTATATCATTTACTTTTGCGGCCTCGGCTTTTGCTGTGTCCACCGGCAACGGTACTGGCGTGGGTGGCTTAATCTCTGGTGGCGTAATTGGGGGCGGAACTGCTGATGTTATCTTCGCTTGTTCCGCTGGCGACATTTTATCATAAAAACTTTCACCCTTGGTCTCAATGATCTTTTTGAACTTTGCCTTTTTAACCGGATCTGTTGCATTTTCCATCAATCGACGGAAGTGAGCTTCGCCGCCCTGCTCTATATAAATTCGCTTGCCTTCCGACTTATCTTCTATTTTGTTTTTTGCATT
>SESH01018973.1_pt1 | contig 41111 bp, 48 predicted proteins | sample 3171561 | NCBI WGS metagenome assembly SESH01 (sample SAMN10866947, study PRJNA518727) | freshwater metagenome | biome: subpolar coniferous forest; feature: holomictic lake; material: water; isolation source: holomictic Lake 442 2011 16.5 m and 2014 13 m | place: Canada: near Kenora, Ontario
TGTTTGCGGGGCGGGAACGAACACATAACGCAGGGCAGATCAGGAGGTGTGACATGGCTAAGGAAAAATTTGAACGGACAAAGCCGCATGTGAACGTCGGCACAATTGGCCACGTTGACCATGGCAAGACGACTCTGACTGCGGCCATCACGAAGGTCCAGTCGATGAAGGGGATGAACATTTTCATTCCTTATGATCAAGTAGCGAAAGCTTCCGAGAGCCAGGGCCGTCGGGATCCCACGAAGATCCTCACGATCGCGACAGCTCACGTCGAATATGGCACCGAAAAGCGGCACTACGCACATGTTGACTGTCCTGGGCATGCGGACTACATCAAGAACATGATCACCGGCGCGGCACAAATGGACGGTGCGATTGTGGTTGTCAGCGCGGCAGATGGTCCGATGCAGCAGACCCGCGAGCACATCCTTCTGGCGAGGCAGGTCGGTGTGCCTGCGTTGGTGGTATTCCTTAACAAGGTGGATCTCGTTGATGATCCGGAACTGTTGGACCTGGTAGAGCTCGAGGTCAGGGAGCTCCTCACGAAGTACAATTTCCCCGGAGACAAGACGCCTGTCATCAGGGGTAATGCGCTGGCGGCGACGAAAGCCGCATCGGCGGATGATGCCGCCTGTAAGTGTATTACCGACCTCATGGATGCGCTGGATTCGTATATACCTGAACCAGTACGTATTCTTGATCAGGACTTCCTGATGCCGATCGAAGACGTGTTCTCGATTGAAGGGCGTGGAACGGTTGTGACCGGTCGTATTGAGCGCGGCAAAGTGAATGTCGGCGATGACGTTGAGATCATCGGTCTACGGCCGACTCAGAAGACGGTTGCCACCGGCATCGAGATGTTCCGCAAATTGCTGGACGAGGGGCGCGCAGGCGACAATGTGGGCGTACTTCTGCGTGGTTTGAAGAAGGAAGAAGTCGAGCGCGGCCAGGTGGTTGCGAAGCCGGGGTCGATCACTCCTCACACGCAGTTCAAGGCCGAGGTTTACGTCCTGAGCAAGGAAGAAGGCGGACGGCATACATCCTTCTTCAAGGGTTACAGGCCTCAGTTCTATTTCCGGACCACGGACGTGACCGGAGACATTGTTCTTCCCGCGGGCGTGGACATGGTTATGCCCGGTGATAACGTGAGCATAGAGGTCACCCTGGTGCAGCCCATTGCGATGGAAAAGGCCATGAGGTTTGCAATTCGCGAAGGTGGCCGCACTGTTGGTGCTGGCACGGTGACTGAGATTGTAAAGTAGCAGAAACGTCAGGGAGTGCGCGGACCCCTGCGGCGACGGCAGTCGATCGCAGGCAGGCTGGCAGGGCACGGAGAAGACGAACATGGCTCGGGAAATGATCACGCTGGCTTGTACGGAATGCAAGCGTCGCACATACGCAACGACGAAGAACAAGACCACCGCGACGACCAGGCTTGAACGGAAGAAGTATTGTCCTTTTGACCGGAAGCATGTCGTTCACAAAGAGGTGCGGTGACGGATCCGTCGGTTGAAAGGCCAGTAGCTCAATTGGCAGAGTACCGGTCTCCAAAACCGGGGGTTGGGGGTTCGATGCCCTCCTGGCCTGCCATGACTGACTGGCGAGGCAGTGTGCGGGGCGAACGGGGGCCGGTGAGAGCGACTGGGACTTTAGGCGGGGTGCTGGCATGAGTGGTGTATCTGGCACGTTTGCGGCTGTCAAGGCCTACATTGAGAGTGTTGTCGTCGAGCTCAAGAAGTCTTCGTGGCCGACCAGGGCTGAGCTTGTAGAGTCGACAGCGGTGATAATTTTTTCGGTGATGGCTCTAGGCCTATTTGTTGCGACAAGTGATGTTGTTATTGAGCGATTGATAAGTTTCCTGGCTGGAGCATCCGGTTAGAGCAGAAGCGGAGTTTGGAGATCATGCAGAAACAATGGTTCGTTCTCCACGCACTGACTGGGCAGGAGGCAAAGGTCAGGGCGAGCATCCTGCGCAGGGTGAAGCAGGAGGAAATGGATGAGTATGTCGGGGATGTGCTGATCCCGACTGAAAAGGTTTCCGAGGTCAAGAAGGGTGTACGGTCGACGGCGACCAGAAAGTTCTTCCCTGGCTATGTGCTGATCAACATGGCCCTGTACGATGACGACCGACAGATGTGCGAGAAGGCGTGGTATTTTATCCGGCAGACCCCGGGGATGATCGGGTTTGTTGGAGGCGACAAGCCTGCGCCGCTGCGCGACAAGGAAGTTGAAGTCCTGTTGAACCAGGTCGACGAGAAGAGGGAAAAGGTAAAGCCGAAGATCTCGTTTGAGCCTGGCGAGACTGTAAAGATCATGGACGGTCCATTCATGAACTTCAGCGGTGTTGTTGAAGAGGTTGATCCAAACAGAGGTAGGTTGAAGGTATCGGTGGCGATATTCGGGCGGGTTGCCCCGGTCGAACTGGAATACTGGCAGGTGGAGCGAACCTAGAATGGCAAAGAAGATCATAGGCAAGATCAAGTTGCAGATAGCGGCAGGGCAGGCTAATCCCGCACCGCCTGTCGGACCGGCGCTTGGGCAGCACGGCGTGAACATCATGGAGTTCTGCAAGCAGTTCAATTACGCCACGCAGTCCCAGGCAGGTCTCATCATACCGGCGGAAATTACCGTATACCAGGACAAGTCGTTCACGTTCGTTACCAAGAGTCCGCCGGCTGCGGTACTGTTGAAGCGTTCGGCAGGTCTTGCAAAGGGCGCGGCCACCCCGAGCAGGGAGACCGTCGGCACTGTAACGAAGAAGCAAGTCTTGGAGATAGCTCAGACAAAGCTGAAGGACTTGAACACGCACGACATTGAACATGCCGCGCGGATTATTGAAGGCACGGCCAGGAGCATGGGAATTAAGGTGGAATAGAACCATGGCACGACTTCACGGAAAGAAATATCGCAGCATCGAGGGCAAGGTAGAGGCAAAGATCTACGAGATCGAGGAAGCCATAAACTTCCTCAAGGCCAATCACTTTGCAGATTTTGACGAAACCATGGACTTGGCGGCCAGACTGGATGTCGACCCGGCCAAGACCGACCAGGCGGTCCGGGGCATAGTGCGGCTTCCGCACGGCACCGGCAAGCAGGTCAGGGTTGTTGCGTTCGCACGCGGTGCTGCGGCGGATGCGGCCAAGAAGGCCGGCGCGGAGCACGCAGGATTTGAGGACCTGATCGAGAAGGTTAAGGGCGGCTGGACGGATTTCGATGTTGCGGTTGCGACGCCTGAGGCGATGCAGGAAGTCAAGAAGCTTGGAAAGGTTCTCGGCCCCAGAGGTTTGATGCCTAATCCCAAGACGGGAACCGTCAACGAGGATATCGCTGCTGCCGTGGAGCAGTGTAAGGCCGGGCGGGTTGAGTTCCGGATGGATCGTCATGCGAATGTTCATGTTCCCTTCGGAAAACTATCGTTCGAAACTGCGAAACTGGTTGAGAATGCGAATGCCGTGATAGAGGCGATTAAGGCTGAGCGGCCGGCAGAGATAAAGGGTGCTTTAGTCAAGAAATGGACCGTCACCTCAACGATGGGGGTGGGGCTTCGTATCATGGTTCGCGAATAGCGGGGAATTGCCCAGTGAGACCGGAAAAACAGTACATGGTTGAGGATATCCGGCGACAGCTTACCGGGTCTGAATTTGCTTTCTTTTTGGACTACACAAGGCTGACCGTCGGAAAGATGAGTTCGTTGCGCGAGAAGTTGCGCGGCGCGGGAGCCGAGACAAGGGTTGTAAAGAACCGGCTGCTGAAAGTGGTCTGCACCAAGCTTGGCTGGGCGGATATGGGCGACGTCATGCGCAGGCCAACGGCGCTGGTAACTGGGAAGGATGACGTAGCCGCAGCCAGGATTATTCTGGAGTTTGTCCGCGATGACGAAAGACCGCTGAAGGTAAAGGGCGGTGTCGTACAGGGGACGTTCCTCAAGGCAGCCGAGATTATGGAGATGGCGAGTCTGCCTTCGCGTGACGTATTGCGTGCGAGGTTGGTCGGTACTATTGCGGCACCCATGACCAGACTGATGGGCGTCATGAATATGAAGCTTGCAAGCCTCGTCTACGTTCTGAAGGCAATCGAGAAGAAGAAGGGTTAGATGGCAGAATTTCTGACTGCCGCTTGGATGTGGCGGTGAGAGCGTGAAATAGTTGAGGAAAGGAAGAGTGTATCATGGCAAACGATGCAGAAGCTACGGTGGCAAAGCCCGAAGGCAAGATGGGGGAGTTCGTTGATTGGATCGAGGGTATAAGTGTTCGAGAGCTGTCCGTGTTGGTGAAGGCGCTCGAAGAGCGACTGGGTGTGTCGGCTGCCATGCCGGTAGCGGCAGGTGGCGCAGGTGCGGCTGGGGCTCCGGCGGCTGCCGCGGCTGCTTCCGAAAAGACTGAGTTCACTGTTATGCTGGTGTCTGCCGGCGAGCAGAAGATCAACGTGATCAAGGAAGTCCGCGCGATTACCGGCCTCGGTCTGAAGGAGTCTAAGGACCTGGTTGAGGGCGCTCCGAAGCCTGTGAAGGACGGGGTATCCAAGCAGGATGCTGACCAGATGAAGTCCAAGCTGGAAGCAGCTGGCGCAAAGGTCGAGATCAAGTAACTGGTGGCTTCCTTGAGGCAGGGTACGGGTCAATTGTTTCCTGACAGCGGCAGAGAGTGACTAATGATTGCTAGAAAAAATTTCGGCAAATTGGTTGAGACATTGGAGTCGCCGGACCTGATTGACGTGCAGGTCACGTCTTATAACAGGTTCCTGCAGCGAGATGTACTGCCTGCCCGCAGAGAGAAGAAGGGACTTCAGGAAGTTTTCAAGGAAGTATTCCCCATAGAGAGTTATGACGGCAGGTGCTCTCTGGACTTTGTCAAGTATGAGCTGGCTCGCCCGAAGATGGAGGTTCATTCCTGTCTTCGGGAAGGGGAGACGTTCGCTGCGCCTCTTCATGTGACGTTCCGCCTGAAAGAGGGTGAGGAGGTCCGGGAGGAGACCGTCTACATGGGGGAGATTCCCCTGATGACGGAGCAGGGCGCGTTTGTTGTAAACGGAGCCGAGCGTGTGGTTGTCAGCCAGTTGCACCGTTCACCAGGTATCTGCTTCGAGAAATCGATTCACGCCAATGGGACCATACTGTACTCGTTCCGGATTATTCCGGACCGCGGGTCCTGGGTTGAGATTCAGTTCGACACATCGGACCTGCTTTGGATGTACTTGGATCGTCAGCGCCGCAGGCGCAAGTTCCTAGCAACCACATTCCTCAGGGCTCTCGGCTACGGCACAGACGAGGAGATCATCAGTCTGTTCTACACGTTTGAGAAGATAAGCCTAGGCGTCGATGTGAAGGCCGAGGACATCAGCGGTCGCCTCTTCAAGGAGGACGTGATAGATATTGATTCAAAGACCGCTGTCCTTGCCCGGCGCTATGATCCAGTTACGGAAGGCGCCCTCAAGCTTATGAAGGCCGCCGGCTACAAGACGGTGGACGTCATTGATGTGTCCTGGGACGGCGGGATCATGCTCAAGAGCATCCGCGCTGATGATGTGCGGACGAAGGATGACGCGTTGAAGGATATCTACCACAAGCTTCGCCCTGGTGATCCAGCAACGCCATCGAATGCGTGGCAGCTCATCAAGCGTCTCTTTTTTGATGAAAGACACTATGATCTTGGGCGCGTCGGCAGATACAAGATCAACCAGAAGCTGAACCTGGAAGGGAAGATCCCAGGTTCGACGAGGGTGTTGGACAAGGAAGATATCATTGCGGCGATCCGCTACATGATCAGCATCCGCAAGGGCGAGGGCATACTGGATGACATCGATCACCTTGGTAGCCGCCGCGTGCGTACGGTCGGGGAGTTACTGGAGAATCAGTGCAGGGCTGGTCTCACGAGGTTGGAGCGCGTGGTCAAGGAGCGCATGACGCTGTTTGATCCAGCGGCCGGCGTTATGACTCCACAGAAGCTTATCAATCCCAAGGCCCTTTCAAGTGTCGTGCGGGATTTCTTCGGGCGGAGCCAGCTGAGCCAGTTCATGGATCAGACCAATCCTCTGTCGGAGTTGGCACATAAGCGAAGACTGAGTGCGCTTGGTCCTGGCGGATTGAGCCGGGAGCGTGCGGGATTTGAGGTGCGTGACGTTCACAGCAGTCACTACGGCCGTATCTGCCCCATTGAGACGCCAGAGGGTCCGAATATCGGTCTGATCTCCTCCCTCAGCATCTATGGAAGAGTGAATGATTTTGGTTTCATTGAGACACCCTACAGGAAGGTCAAGAGCGGCAGGGTGACTGACAATGTTGACTATCTTACGGCCGATCAGGAGGAGCGTTTTGTAATCGCCCAGGCCAATGCACCACTCGAAAAGAACGGGCAGTTCTCCCGTGACCAGGTTTCGGTAAGATTCCGCGGCGAGTTCCTGGAAGTGGCGAAGGAGAAGGTCGAGTACATGGACGTCTCCCCGAAGCAGGTGGTGAGCGTCGCGGCCGGGTCGATTCCGTTCCTGGAGCATGATGACGCCAACCGGGCGCTGATGGGTTCTAACATGATGAGGCAGGCTGTTCCGCTGCTGTTGGCGGAAAGCCCTTTCGTTGCAACTGGCCTTGAGGGAAAGCTTGCTCGGGACTCGCGCGTTACTCTGACCGCCACGCACGCCGGAAAGGTGGCCTATGTATCAGCCGACGAAATTGTCATAACACCTGATGGCAAGGCGCCGAATCGGAAGATCAAGAAGCCGAGCGGACAGACATACAGGTTGCGCAAGTTCTCCCGCTCGAACGCCGGGACGTGCATCAATCAGGTTCCTATTGTGGCGATGGGCCAGAAGATAGAGGCCGGTGATACTATTGCGGATGGGCCGGGAACAAAGGATGGCGAGATAGCGCTCGGGAAGAACCTGCTGGTTGCCTTTGTGCCGTGGTGCGGTTACAACTTCGAGGACGCGATTCTGATCAGCGAGAGGGTGGTCAGCGAGGATCTGTTCACATCGATTCATGTCCAGGAGTTTGAAGTAGGCGCACGCGATACAAAGTTGGGACCCGAGGAAATAACCCGCGACATACCTAACGTCAGCGAAGAGGCTCTCAAGAATCTCGACAGGGACGGCGTTGTTCGGATCGGTGCCGAGGTTGTTCCGGGTGACATTCTGGTTGGCAAGATCACACCCAAAAGCGAGACGGAGCTGGCTCCCGAGGAGCGGCTCCTGCGCGCGATCTTCGGCGAGAAAGCCGCTGATGTGCGTGATACATCATTGACTGTACCGAGCGGTACGTACGGTATTGTGATGGATGTCAATGTAACCGCGCACAGGAATGTGAAGGTTGACAAACTGTCACCTGGCGAAGTGAAGAAACGCGCCAAGGCTGTCGGGGACGAGCATAAGGCTCAGAAGCAAAAGCTTCTGGTCGACCTGACGGAGTCGCTGAGCAATATCCTTCTTGGTGAGAAGATTCCCTTGGATGTCGTGGATGTTGAAACCGGGGAAATCATCATACCTGCGAACCGGAAAATCACAAAGACCCTGCTCAGGAAGCTGGCGGCGGCATGCGAACACGTTGAGATTGAGAGCAGCCCGATACAGATGAAGATTCAGGGCATACTGGATGAGTACAAGCACAAGTTCGATGAGCTTGAGTTGCGCCAGGAGAGGGACCTCGACCGGTTTGAGAGCGGGGAGTTTGAGGATGTTGGTATCATTAAGCAGGTCCGTGTATATGTTGCCAGCAAGAAGAGGCTGTCGGTGGGTGACAAGATGGCTGGGCGTCACGGCAACAAGGGCGTGGTAGCAAGAATCGTCGCGGATGCGGACATGCCCTTCCTCGCAGATGGCACTCAGGTTGACATTGTACTGAATCCCCTTGGCGTGCCTTCTCGTATGAACGTGGGGCAGGTGCTCGAGACACACATGGGAATGGCCTGCAAGATTCTCGGCATATGTGCGCAGTCCCCGGTATTTGATGGCGCATCCGAAATTGAGATCCGCGAGATGATGAAGCAGGCCAAGATGGATGAGGATGGCAAGGCTATTCTCTATGATGGCCGTACGGGTGATGCGTTCAGCCAACGGGTGGTTGTAGGCGTCATCTACATGTGCAAGCTGCACCATCTCGTCAGCGACAAGATTCATGCCAGGGCGGTCGGGCCGTATTCGCTCGTCACACAACAGCCGCTGGGTGGCAAGGCTCAATACGGTGGGCAGCGTATGGGGGAAATGGAAGTCTGGGCTTTGGAGGCCTATGGCGCTGCATATGCGTTGCAGGAGTTGCTGACCGTCAAGAGCGATGATGTAGCGGGACGGACAAGGATCTACGAGTCGATCGTTAAGGGAGAGAACACGCTGGAGGCAGGAATGCCGGAATCGTTCAACGTGTTGATGACCGAAATGAAGAGTTTGTGCCTGAATGTCCAGGTTGGACAATTCGCCGAGGAACCGGGCGAGCAGGTTCGACCGGGGGGTGATGAGTGAATTCAACAACTGTAAGAGAAGATGGCCTCACAGGGCGCAAGGCTGAGGCGTTTGATTCGGTCAGTGTGTCTCTCGCGTCTCCGGAGATGATCAGGTCCTGGAGTCATGGTGAGATAAAGAATCCCGAGACGATAAACTACCGTACCTTCAAGCCTGAACGTGGCGGCCTGTTCTGCGAACGTATTTTCGGCCCCACGCGTGACTGGGAATGCGGGTGCGGCAAGTACAAGCGGATAAAGCACAAAGGTGTCATTTGCGACCGCTGCGGTGTGGAAGTCACGGTCTCCAGGGTTCGTCGCGAGAGGATGGGACACATTGAACTTGCAGTTCCCATCGGACATATCTGGTTCTTCAAGTGTACGCCCAGCCGGCTAGGGTTGGTGCTCGACATGACAGCCCGTCAGTTGGAGCGGGTGCTCTACTATGAGGACTACGTCGTGGTTGATGCGGGGAAGACGGCCCTTCAAGAGAAGCAGTTCCTCGATGAGATGAGTTACCGCGAAGCCCAGGACAAGTACGGTGATGAGTTTGTTGCCAAGATGGGGGCTGAGGGTATTCGTGATCTCCTTAAGAAGGTGAATCTCGACGATCTCATGGGTGAGCTGGAGACCGAGATGGAAACGGTCAGGAGCAAGCAGACCCGCAAGAAGATCGCAAAGAGGATGCAGGTGGTCGAGGGCCTTCGTAAGAACAATACGCGTCCAGAGTGGATGGTGCTTGAAGTCCTGCCGGTGATTCCGCCGGACCTCCGTCCTCTCGTACCACTTGAAGGCGGGCGTTTTGCTACATCCGACCTGAATGACCTTTATCGGCGTGTCATCAACCGGAACAACCGACTCAAAAATCTGCTGCAGCTCAAGACCCCGGATGTTATCATTCGGAATGAGAAGCGTATGTTGCAGGAGGCGGTGGATGCGGTATTTGACAACGGGCGCCATGGGCGTGCTGTTACCGGCGCGGGTGGCCGGCCGCTCAAGTCTCTGAGCGACATGCTCAAGGGCAAAGGCGGCAGGTTCCGCCAGAATCTGCTCGGCAAACGTGTCGACTACTCCGGTCGATCGGTGATCGTTGTTGGACCTGAACTCAAGCTTCATCAGTGTGGTCTCCCGAAGAAGATGGCGCTTGTGCTCTTTGAGCCCTTCATCATCCGGCGCCTCAAAGAACGGGGCATTGTTCACACGGTGCGTAGCGCGAAGAAGGTGATTGAGCGCGAGACTGATGAGATATGGGATATTCTCGAGGAGGTAGCGAAGTCCAAGACGGTCATGCTGAACCGTGCGCCTACCTTGCACCGCCTGAGTATTCAGTCTTTTGAGCCCGTGCTCGTGGAGGGGGAAGCTATTCAGGTACATCCGCTTGTATGCAAGGCGTACAATGCGGACTTTGATGGCGATCAGATGGCAGTTCATCTGCCTCTCTCCGTTGAGGCCGAGATGGAGTCCCGGCTCCTTATGCTGTCGTCCAACAGCATCTTTTCGCCCAGCAGCGGCGAATCTATTGTGACTCCTACGCAGGACATTGCGCTGGGGCTTTACTACCTGACCTCACCGTCACAAGATATGAGGCATTTTGACTTCAAGAGGGCCAGAACGCCGGAAGACGAGAAGAAAGATCCGCTGTCTCTATTCAGTGATGCTTCAGAAGTGCATTTCGCTTGGGACGACGGCGCAGTTGATGTCCACACGCGCATTCGGTTCCGTAATCCGGACCGCGGCACGACAACGATCTATGGCAATCCTGGCCCAACATACCTGGTGACAACTGTTGGAAGGGTGCTGTTCAACGAGATATGGCTGCCTTCACTCGGGTTTGTGAATGAGCGCGTTGATAAGAGCTTCCTTGGAAAGCTGATCATGCGCTTCTACAAGGCGGCAGGTCACGATATCACGATCGAGCTCCTTGACAAACTGAAGGAGCTGGGTTTTGAGAGCGCGACCAGGGCCGGCGTCTCGATAGGTATGGGCGACATGATGATCCCGGTCGAGAAGGCCGCCATTGTCGAGCAGGCCCAGAAACAGGCAAATACCGTCAGTGAGCAGTATCGCAGGGGTATCATCACTGATGGTGAGAGATACAACAAGATTGTAGACATATGGACCCACGCGACGGAAGAGACGTCGGGTGCCATGTACAGGGCTATTGAGCAGAATGTGGGCAGTAGCGAGATGAACCCCATCTACATGATGGTTGAGTCCAAGGCCCGCGGCAGCAGGCAGCAGATCCGTCAGCTTGCCGGTATGCGCGGCCTTATGGCTAAGCCCTCTGGTGAAATCATTGAGCGGCCGATCATATCGAATTTCCGTGAGGGACTGAGTGTACTTGAGTACTTCATCAGTACCCATGGTGCACGCAAGGGGCTAGCGGATACTGCCTTGAAGACCGCTGATGCCGGATATCTGACACGGAAGCTCGTGGATGTCGCGCAGGACGTGATCATTGTAGAGAGGGATTGCAATACGCTGAACGGCGTTGAAGTCGCAGCGGTCGGTTCCGGTGATGACGAACTTGTTTCTCTGGAGGCGCGCACGCTGGGACGTACGCTGGCAAGCGACCTGCACAGCCCCACAACAGGAGCAGTTATCCTGCAGGCTGGGCAGGAGATTGACGAGGCAGCATGCGATCTCATCCGAAATGAGGGTGTCGAGAATATCAGGATCCGGAGCGTACTGACGTGCGAAGCAAAGCAGGGGTTGTGCGCCAGATGCTACGGCAGAGATCTTTCATCGGGTCGGGAGGTTGAAGTTGGAACGGCTGTCGGTATCATCGCAGCGCAATCCATCGGTGAACCAGGCACCCAGTTGACCATGCGTACGTTCCATATCGGTGGAACTGCGAGTTCTGTCTTCAAGCAACCGCACATTGTTGCGAAGAACGCCGGCAAAGTTGTCTACCATGACCTCAGGATAGTGAAGAACAAGGAAGGCCTTTGCGTGGTGCTGAACAAGAACGGTGCAGTGAGCATCGAGGATGACTCCGGGAGCGAACTGGAGCGTCACAAGACGTTCATGGGTGCTGTCATTGCTGTCAAGAATGGCGAGAAGGTCAAGAAGGGACAGAGCTTTGTCCAGTGGGATCCGTACAGCGTGCCGATCCTTTCCGAGGTGGATGGTGTGGTGTCCTTCCAGAACTTCGTTGAGAATGTTTCGATCAAGAGGGAAGTTGACGAAGCTACCGGTCTGAAAGGCATCGTGGTTCTGGAGCACAAGGAGGACTTGCATCCCCAGATTGTGATCAGGATTCCCTCAGACAAGAGCGTAGGTGCCACGTACAATATTCCTGCGAGGGCTCATATTGTCGTGAAGGAAGGCGAGCAGATCTCGGCCGGGCAAGTGCTGGCCAAGACACCACGGAAGGAATCCAAGACGAAGGATATTACCGGTGGTCTGCCACGTGTCGCAGAACTGTTCGAAGCGCGCAGGCCCAAGGACGCAGCCGAGATCGCAAAGATCGATGGATTGGTGGAATTCGGTGCCAACCAGCGTGGACGGCGATGCTTGGTAATACGCGACCCGGTAACCAGCGCTCAGGAAGAACATCTGATTCCAATGGGCAAGCATATCGTTGTATACAGCGGAGATGCTGTACAGAAGGGTCAGCAGCTGACAGAGGGTCCGGTCGTGCCGCAGGAGATCCTGGACGTTTGCGGTCCCCATGAGCTGCAGGAATACCTTGTGAACGAAGTGCAGGAGGTCTATCGGCTTCAGGGAGTGGAAATCAACGATAAGCATATCGAGATCATTGTTCGCCAGATGTTGCGCAAGGTCAGGATTACTGATCCGGGCGACACGGATTTCCTCTGGGGTGATGAAGTCGAGAAGTATCGCTTCATTGCGGTGAACGAAGCGGCAAAGGTTGAAGGCAAGCGTCCTGCGGAGGCGTGTTCGTGTCTGCTTGGCATCACGAAGGCGTCGCTCGAGACGGAGAGCTGGATATCTGCGGCATCGTTCCAGGACACGACCCGTGTTCTTACCAACGCGGCGACACTTGGAAGGGCGGACTACCTCAGGGGGTTCAAGGAGAATGTTATCATGGGTCACCTAATTCCGGGTGGTACTGGATTCCACATGTACCGGAATATCAGGCTGGTGCCCCTTGCTGAGCCGATCCCGGAGGAGAAGCCGGTTGTCGCGCAGGAAGATGGGGATCAACCACCCACTCTTGACCTGCAGAGATAGGTTGCATCGCGGCGCAATAGTGGTAGAGTGCCGCTCGTTTTGAAACGGAAGAGGAAAAAGAAATATGCCGACGATAAATCAGCTCGTGAGAAAGGGACGCAGATCGGCGCACAATAAGACAAAGTCGCCGGCCCTGGTGAGCTGTCCCCAGAAACGTGGAGTATGCCTGATCGTGAGAACGATGACGCCGAAGAAACCGAATTCGGCATTGCGCAAGATTGCGAGGGTTCGGCTGACCACCGGGCAGGAAGTGACGGCATACATACCAGGTGAGGGCCACAATCTTCAGGAGCACAGTGTGGTCTTGGTTCGTGGGGGCAGGGTGAAGGATCTGCCAGGCGTGCGCTACCATATTGTGAGGGGGACTCTGGACGCAGTGGGTGTGGAAGGCAGGCACCGGGGCCGTTCCAAGTACGGCACCAAGATGCCAAAGAAAGCTCAGTAACTCGATGGTGAGGAACGATGTCAAGACGTAGAAGAGCTGAAAGACGGGTTCTGGCGCCGGATCGTAAGTACAACAACGAACTGGTTGCGCACCTTGTGAACATGGTGATGGAGTGCGGTAAGAAGTCCACGGCCGAGGGGATAATCTACCGGGCGCTGGATCATATCAAGGAGAAGATGGCCGGCGAAAACCCGCTCGAGGTACTCATTCGGGCGGTTGATAACGTGAAGCCGAAGGTCGAAGTGAAATCACGTCGGGTTGGTGGCGCTACGTATCAGGTTCCGGTCGAGGTGGGACCGGTTAGGCAACGCGCCATGGCGATTCGATGGATAATAACGTACTCGAAGGCCAGGAAAGGCGTGCCGATGGAGCAGGCTTTGGCGCTCGAGCTTATGGATGCGCACAAGAATCAGGGTAACGCGATTAAGAAGCGTGAAGACACCCACAAGATGGCGCAGGCAAACAGGGCTTTTGCACATTACAGGTGGTAGACCGCAGGTGATGGGTAAGGCTGCCCGTTGCGGGCGGTAGACAAAGACATGGCAACAGCATTGAAAAACGAAGGCAGAAAGTCTGTCGCTGATACGGCTGGGAGGCGCGAGTCCCCAGGGCGAAGGCGGAGCCTTGACATGGTCCGGAATATCGGGATCATAGCCCACATTGATGCTGGCAAGACGACCATATCGGAGAGGATGCTCTACTACTCCGGCAAACTCCATCGGATGGGTGAAGTTCACGACGGAACTGCCACTATGGATTGGATGGTGCAGGAAAGGGAGAGAGGCATCACCATTATGGCTGCTGCCACGACGTTCTTCTGGCGTGATCACCAGATCAATCTGCTTGATACGCCGGGGCATGTCGACTTCACGGCGGAAGTTGAACGCTCTCTCAGGGTTCTTGATGGTGCGGTTGGTGTCTTCTGTGGCGTCGGCGGTGTTCAAGCCCAGTCGGAGACGGTCTGGCATCAGGCAAGCAGGTATGGGGTGCCCAGAATAGCCTTTGTCAACAAGATGGATCGTGTGGGCGCCCACTTTGAGAAGGCTGTTTCCCACATGCGGGACAGGTTGGCTTCGAAATTTGTGTGCCTCCAGATACCGTGGGGATCTGAGGATTCATTCAGGGGCGTGATTGACCTTGTGGGGATGAAGGCTGTTTCCTTCGACGAAAAGAGCTGCGGCCAGATGCTCGAATCGCTCGGTATTCCACCGGAGCTTGCGGCAAGGGCAGAGCAAGCCAGGGCTGAGCTTGTCGAGGCGGTGGCCGAGAAGGATGAGAAGACTCTGGAAGCATATCTCCAAAATCCGGATGTTCCTGCTGACGTCCTCAAGGCGGGTATACGTCGGGCTGTTGTAGGCAACGAACTGGTTCCGGTGCTGTGCGGGTCGGCTCTCAGAAATAAGGGTGTTCAGTTGCTTCTGGATGCCGTAGTTGACTTCCTGCCCTCCCCGATGGATGTTCCTGTGGTCGAAGGGAGGCATCCCAAGACCCGTGAGGTCGAGTCGCGCGAAGCGAGTGATTTTGAGCCTTTGAGTGGCGTAGTCTTCAAGTTGGTAAATGACCCGTATGTCGGCAACATGGTGATGGTGCGGATTTACTCTGGGCAGCTCCAGAAGGGTCAGAATGTGTATAATCCCAGGACAAAGGCCAGGGAGCGTGCCATGAGGCTCCTGGAGTTGCACGCCGACAAGCGGACAGAAGTTGAGACACTCTTCTCGGGCGAGATGGGCGGAATAACGGGCCTGAAGGGGTTCACGACAGGCGACACAATCTGTATAGAAAACAAGCCCGTGGAGTTTGGTCGGATGGCATTCCCTGAGCCGGTCGTTGAGGTGGCGATTGAGCCGAAGACGCAGGCTGACCGAGAGAAACTCATGAATGCCCTGAACTCCCTTGTGACAGAGGATCCTACTTTCAAGCTGAAGGTTAGTCCGGACACGGGACAGACGATTATTGAGGGCATGGGGGAGCTGCATCTTGAAATAATCAAGGACCGCCTCGCTAGGGAGTTCAAGATCGAAGCCAATTCGGGCACTCCAATGGTTGCGTATCACGAGACGGTGCGTGGTGTTGGCCGGGCCGAGTACGTTTTTGATAGGGAGATCGGTGGCCGTCGCCAGTTCGCCGGAGTGAGTATTGAGGTTGGCCCCATGAGTCGCGCAGAGGGGAATACGGTCGAGATTTCGGTTTCTGCTGGGGTTCTGCCTGCCGAATTCAGAAAAGCTGTGGAAGATGGAATTAATGATGTTCTTGTGACGGGAGTTCTGGCAAACTACCCGGTCACTGATATACAGGTGAAGGTGGTTGGGGCGCAGTGCGATGAGTTGAGTTCATCCGTCGTTGCCTTCAGGTCGGCAGCAGTTATGGCGATGAAGGAGGCAATGAAGTCGGCTGATCCGGTTTTTCTTGAGCCGATAATGCTGCTAGAAATCACTGTACCAACCGAGCACATGGGTGATGTGCTCAACGATTTGTACTCGCGCTCGGGCAAGGTAACTGAGATTATCGCGAAAGGTTCAATTCAGGTAGTGACAGCGATGGTCCCGTTGGCTAAGGTGTTCGGTTATGCCACGGCAGTGAGATCGGTGAGCAAGGGGCGTGCTGCCTACACGATGGAGCCGCACTGTTTTGAGATAGTTTCGGATGTTGTGCAGAAAGAACTGTTGAGCAAATAGGAAGAAATGAACGGTCAATCCATAAGGATCAGGTTGAAGGCGTATGACCACGTGGTTCTGGACCAGGCGGCCAAGGACATTGTGGAGACGGTCAAACGGACAGGGGCAAGGATAGTAGGGCCCATACCTTTGCCGACCAAAATAGAGAAATACTCGGTCAACCGCAGCCCGCATGCTGACAAGAAGTCAATGGATCAGTTTGAAGTCAGAACGCATGCACGGCTGATGGACATTATTGAGCCGACCACCAAGACGGTGGATGAACTGAAGAAGTTAAACCTCCCAGCCGGTGTTGATATCACCATCAGGATCTGAGCGCAGAATTATGACAGGCTTGATTGGACAGAAGATTGGAATGACGAGGGTCTACGGCGAGGACGGCCGGCAGCTGCCGGTTACGGTTCTTGAGATGGGGCCCTGTGTGGTGGTTCAGAGAAAGACTCGGGAAAATGACGGGTATGATGCCGTCCAGCTCGGAGTCAAGGAATGCAAGGAGAGCAGGATCAGCAAGGCGGAGGCTGGGCGCTTCAAGAAGGCCGGTATCACAGCCCGGCGGCATCTCCGCGAATTCAGGCTTGATCCAGGGGATGAGATGAAGGCAGGCGATGTCGTGACCGCCGCCGTGTTCAAGGACATCAAGTACGTGGATGTGACTGGTGTTACAAAGGGAAGAGGTTTTCAGGGTGTTGTCAAAAGGCACCGGATGCGCGGTGGTCCGGCCTCTCACGGATCAACGTCCAAGCGGCGCGTTGGGTCGGTGGGTTGTCGCGAACTTCCCGGACGCATTCACAAGAATAAGCGCATGCCTGGGCACATGGGGAACGATACGGTAACCACGCAGAGTCTCCGCGTTGTACAGGTTGTTCCGGAGGAAAACCTTGTTCTTGTCCTCGGCGCAGTGCCAGGGCCTACGGGTGGATTGGTGTCGATGGCTAAGGCCGTGAAAAGGGTGGCTGCAAAATCATGAGCAAGTTAGAGATATTCGACATGAAGGGGGCCGCCCATGGCGGTTTTGAGGTGCCCGACTCCCTGCTCGTCCTTAATGAGGGGCAGCAGGTGGTCCATGACGCGGTTGTAGCGCACCTTGCGAAGAAGCGGGCGGGAAGCGCATCTACTCTCGGAAAGGGAGACGTTGCTGGAAGCAACAAGAAGCCGTGGCGGCAGAAGGGTACTGGGCGCGCGCGCGCAGGCTACAGGCGTTCCCCGATTTGGCGCGGAGGCGGTGTCTCGTTTGGACCGCACCCGAGGAGCTACGAGAAGAAGCTCTCCAAGAACGCCAGGCGTCTGGCATTCGCGCGGGCGCTTAGCGAAAAGATCTCCGGCGGCTTTGTGAAAGTGATCGACAAGATCGAGATTTCAGAGCCCAAGACGAAGCTTGTTGTGGAGATGCTCAAAACGTTCAAGGTGGACGGGTCAGCTGTAATCGTGCTCGAGAAGAGCGATTCAAACGTGATGAAAGCGGCGCGGAACATTCCCGGGCTTGAGGTTGTGTCGGCCGATTCGCTGGACACATACCGCATTCTGAGGAGTTCGGTCCTTTTGGCATCAAAGGATGCGATGGATCTGCTGCGCGAGAGGCTTCAGACAGTAGCATAAGGAATGGCAATGACGGACGCTCGCGACATAATTAGATCGGTTCAGATGACAGAGAAGAGCACGCGACTTGGCGGGGCGGAGAATAAGTACTTCTTCGAAGTTGCCGGCGATGCCAACAAAATTGAAATCAAGAGGGCCGTTCAGGAACTCTTCAAGGTGGTTGTGGTAAGAGTCGGCACAATGAACTACCGTGGCAAGAACAGGCGTGAGCGCACCCGCAACTTCGGGCAGACGGCCGATTGGAAGAGGGCGGTAGTGACCCTGAAGCAAGGCGACAAAATCGAACTGATGTAGGGAGTGTGAAATGGGACTGAAGACATACAGGCCTACAAATGCGGGTAGGCGCCATGCGACCGGGTATGCGTTTGAAGAGATAACACGGTCCAAGCCGGAGCGTTCGCTCGTTGAGCCGCTCAAGCAGAACGCTGGCAGGAATTCAGCGGGTCGTGTGACAGTTCGCCATCAGGGCGGTGGTCACAAGAGGCGTTATCGCCAGATAGATTTCAAGCGCGACAAGATTGGTGTGCCGGCCAAGGTTGCTTCAATAGAGTATGATCCAAATCGCTCGGCGAGAATAGCTCTGCTGAATTATGCCGATGGCGAGAAGAGGTATATCCTTGCACCTATGGGGTTGACGGTCGGTATGGAGGTACAGTCCGGAACGAACGCAGAGGCAACGGTTGGCAACGCCATTCCACTGGCCAACATACCGCTGGGCTTGAATATACACAACATTGAGCTGGTCCCTGGCAGGGGTGGCAAGATGGTGCGGGGAGCCGGATTGACTGCGCAGCTGATGGCTAGGGAGGGCGAGTTTGCGCACGTGAGGTTGCCCTCCGGCGAAATCAGAATGATCAGCGTCAAGTGCATGGCGACGATTGGGCAGGTAGGCAATCTCGAGCACGAAGCGGTGTCCTTCGGCAAGGCCGGACGCAAGCGGTGGCTTGGCATCCGTCCGACGGTTCGAGGCGTGGCCATGAACCCTGTTGATCATCCGATGGGCGGTGGCGAAGGTAAAGCCACCGGCGGTCATCCGGAGTCGCCCTGGGGGCAGAGTGCGAAGGGCAAGAAGACCAGGCAGAAGCGCCGTACCTCTGGCAGGTTTATCATCCAACGGAGAAAGTAGAGTATGGGTCGTTCACTCAAGAAGGGGCCTTACGTAGAGGCGAAGTTGCTTCGCAAGGTGGAAGCGATGAACAGGTCTGGACTGAAGAGTCCTATCAAGACCTGGTCTCGAAGGTCCATGATAATGCCGGAATTCGTCGGACATACGATGGGTGTGCACAACGGCAAGGAGCACATATCGGTGTTCATTACCGAGAATATGGTCGGGCACAGGCTTGGTGAGTTCTCGCCGACGCGCATATTCAGGAAGCACGGAGTGCACACTGACAAGGCTGTAACCTTGAAGTAGCCGAAGGGGCAATAGTCCCGGGCGGGATGATTGTGTGTTGTGCGTTGTAGTTTTTGGCTATCTCTGATATTGCTGTGCGCCGGTGCTGCGGAAGGCAGCTGCGCAAACGAAGTAGCCTCAGCTGTCAGCAACGAACTGTCTGTGCTGCGGGTTCAGGTTGAGAGCCTGGTTAGCGAGTTGGTTGCTGTCAGGCTTGAAGCTGATGGCCTGCGGGCGAGACTGGCCGGGAGAGAATTCCGGGGGTATGCGTCAGTAATGCTGAGGCCAGCGCAGATTGAGGCTGATGATGCGGCTGCACCACACATCATTGAAGTGAGCGAGGAATTGCGGCTTGTAGTGCTCGACAAGGGGGCACGCCGGGGTGTCAGACCGGGAATGAGATTTGCGGTTCTTAGAGCGGACAAAGTTGTCGGAGAGATAGAAACGGTTGACGTCAGAGATGGGATTGCAGGCGCTGTGGTTGTGAGTGCCGAGCAGGGAGGCCTCCCGGAAACGGGCGACCGGCTGACGGAGATTGCAGGCCTGAAAAAGTGAGAGACTTGACATGGAGATCAGATCGACATTGAAGTTTGCGCGGATTTCATCGCTAAAAGCGAAGGATCTTGCGAAGATTATCCGCGGGCTGCCGGCATCGACCGCCCTGAATCGGCTTGAGTTCAGCCACAGGAAGGGCGCGTTCCTGATCGCAAAGACCCTGAAGTCGGCGATTGCAAATGCGGAGAATAACGCCAAGTTGTCGGCGGAGAGTATGTTTGTAAAGGTGGCTGTTGTAGAAGACGGCCCGTCAATGAAGCGCTATCGGCCCAGGGCCCGAGGGTCGGCGTCGCCGATTCTAAAGCGGATGAGTCATATCAGGATTGTGCTGTCCGACGAGGGCAAAGGCGGCACTAAGCAGCCTTCTCGAAAGGAGTCAGGAAAGAGTGGGACAAAAGGTTAATCCAATCGGTTTCCGCCTGGCAGTGACCAGGGACTGGCGTTCCCGCTGGTTTTCGGGGAAGAAGGAATTTGGTGGTCTTCTTCACGAGGACATGAAGATCAGGGATCTTGTGTCTAAGCGTCTTCAAAATGCGTCAATCGCCAAGATTCTGATAGAGCGCTATGCGAATCGCGTACGTGTGACGATCTGCACGGCGAGGCCGGGGATTGTCGTCGGGCGCAAGGGTCAGGACATTGATCGTGTGCGGGAGGAAATAGCCCGCATGTCCAAGAAGGAAGTGTATATCGACATTTCCGAAATCCGTAATCCGGATACCTGTGCGCAGATTGTCGCCGAGAACATCACCCTGCAGCTTGTCAGGCGGGTCTCGTTCCGCCGTGCGATGAAGCGGGCGATCAAGACGGCGATGGATATGGGCGTGGATGGGATCAAGATTCACGCTTCTGGGCGTCTCGGCGGTGCAGAACTTGCGCGTCGGGAATGGTACAAGGAGGGCAGGGTCCCCCTGCACACGTTGCGCGCTAATATCGATTATGGTTTTTCGGAGGCTCTGACTACCGCCGGCCTGATCGGTATAAAGGTGTGGATCTGCCACGGTGATTTTGAGCCAGGCAAAGAGACCAAGGAGTAGAAGACAACCATGGCACTAATGCCAAAGAGAGTGAAGCACCGCATGGTGCAGCGGGGAAGCCGCAAGGGAAATGCGACGGCTGCCGTGCGAATTGACTTCGGGGACTACGGACTGAAGAGCCTGGGCCGGTGCTGGCTGAAGGCGATCCAGATGGAAGCCTGTCGAGTGGCTATCAACCGCTTTCTGAAGCGGAAGGGCCGGCTGTGGATGAGAGTGTTCCCTGATCGTCCGGTTTCCAAGAAGCCGGCAGAAACCCGCATGGGCAAGGGCAAGGGAGCGCCGGAGTACTGGGTTGCTACTGTCAAGCCCGGAACGATCATGTTCGAGATAGGTGGCGTGCCGGAAACAACGGCGCGGGAGGCGTTGAGGCTGGCGGCCTCCAAGCTTCCAATTCCGACAAGGTTTGTGACGAGGAGCAGCCAGTAGGGGCCGGGTTCTCATGAAAACGAAAGAACTGAAGGGATTGAGCGAAGCCGAGTTGCGGCAGAAAGTTGCCGACAACAGGACGGAGTTGTTCAATCTCAGAATGCAGAAGTCGACGGGTCGTATAGAGCGGCCTTTGCGCCTCCGGACATTGCGGAGAGAAGTGGCAAGGATCCTGACGCTCATGAAGCAGCGGGGAATCAACTGAGGTGGTGTAAATGACGGCAGGAAAAGCAGTGAAAGGTTCTTGCAAGAAACGGGTGGGACGGGTCATTAGTGACGCGATGGCAAAGACCATTGTGGTGCTTCTGGTGACGAGGCGGCAGCATCCGAAGTACGGCAAGATGATTAAGTACCAGAAGAAGCTTTACGCTCACGATGAGAAGAATGAGGCCAAGGTGGGTGACTTGGTTGAGGTTCATGAAACAAGGCCATTGAGTCGCATGAAAAGGTGGCGGTTGGTAAATATCGTGGAGCGTGCAGATGCCGCGCCTGCTGAAGAGGAAGTCAAAGGATGATACAGGAAGGAACAAACCTGGTGGTAGCCGACAACACCGGTGCTCGAAGCGCAAGGTGTTTCCGTATACTGGGCCAGAGCCGGCAATATGCACATATTGGTGACATCATCAAGGTGTCCATCAAGGAGGCTCAGGCAGGCGGACTTGTCAAGAAGGGGCAGGTCTGCAATGCGTTGATCGTGCGGACCAAGCAGGCGGTCAGCCGTCCGGACGGCAGCTACCTGAGGTTCGACAACAACGCTGTTGTGATTGTTGACGATACGAAGAATCCGGTTGCCACGCGTATCTTTGGGCCGATTGCGAGAGAGTTACGCGACAAGAATTTCATGAAGGTGATTTCTCTTGCGCCCGAGGTGCTGTAGCAACTGGGGTGCCATTGCCTGGAAAGATTTGGGGAGCGACAATGCGTATAAGACGCGGTGACACAGTGGTTGCACGCAGCGGCAGGAATGCGGCTGCCGGCAAGACCGGGAAGGTCCTGACGGTTATGCCGGAGAAGAGAATGGCTGTGGTAGAGGGATTCAATCTTGTTAAGAAGGCGCTGCGGAAGACGCAGGACAATCCTGCGGGCGGGATCAGCGACAAGGAACTACCACTGCCCCTATCGAGGCTGGCGCTTTTCTGCCCGAACTGCAAAAAGGGTGTGAGGATCGGTTTGAAGAGTGAAGGGGAGCGGAAGGTTCGCAAGTGTAAACAGTGCGGGCATCCTTTTGACGCCTAGAGAAAGATCCAATGACTACGCTAAAGGAACAGTATAATTCGACAATTAAGCCGGCGCTCCAGAAGGTGCTGGATCTTAAGAATCCTATGGAAGTGCCCGTCCTTGAGAAGATTGTGATCAATGTCGGGGTCAAGTCTGTGGACAAGGATGTCTTGAAGGACGTGGTTGAGAACCTTCGGAAGATTACAGGGCAGGCCCCGGTGGTAATCAAGGCAAAGAAGAGCATCTCGAATTTCAAGCTGCGTGAGGGGATGGATATTGGCGCAAAGGTCACTCTGCGCGGTGGCCGGATGTACGATTTCTTCTCCAGATTGGTGAACGCCGCGCTGCCGAGAATCAGGGATTTCAGGGGGTTGCCTGCAAAGGGATTCGATGGGAGGGGCAACTTCTGTTTCGGAATAGAGGATCAGACGATCTTTCCCGAAATTGACCCGGACTTTGTCAAGAAGGTGCACGGAATGGATATTGCAGTGGTAACATCGTCGCGAACGGACAAGGGAGCGTTGGCTCTTTTGAAACACCTAGGAATGCCGTTCGCAGAAGAGAAGCGGGAGGAGTAAGAGCTTGGCAAGAAAATCCCAGGTGATAGAGGCGAACAGTCCGCAGAAGTTTCCTGTCAGGCGGTACCACCGCTGCAACAGGTGCGGTAGGCGTCGGGCCTATATGCGCAAGTTTCAGGTTTGTCGCATATGTTTCCGGGAACTGGCACTGAAGGGCGAGATTCCCGGGGTGATCAAGTCAAGCTGGTAGGAGCAAACTGGACAGTGAGTACAACGGACCCAATAGCGGATATGCTGACGAGGACGAGGAATGCACTGATGTCTCGGCATGAGGTGGTAGACATCATACATTCGAAGATGAACGTGGAAATAGCGCGCATCCTGAAGCGCGAAGGTTACATATCTGATTACGCAGTGGAGCGACAGGGGCGGGGGATGATTCTGCGCCTCTACCTGAAGTACGTGGGTGATCGTGAGTCGGTCATCAGGGGGCTGAAACGGATCAGCAAGCCAGGTCTCCGCCGCTACGCCGGAATGGACAAGATTACCAGGACGCGTCAGGGATTGGGGACTGTGGTGCTGTCGACCCCGGCAGGCATATTGACCGGCGGAGAGGCGAAGCGGAAGAAGGTCGGCGGGGAAGTTCTTTTCGAAGTATGGTAATGGGCGACGTGCCCTGGAGCGGATATAGATGTCAAGACTTGGACGAAAACCTTTGATTGTACTCGGCGGTGTCACCGTGCGAGTAGACGGGGCCAAGGTAGGAGTGAAGGGACCGAAGGGTGAGCTTTCCATGAGTCTACCCTCGGGCATACTCGTCAACCTCAAGGATAACCGGCTCGATGTGACCCGTGCCAGTGATTCACGAATGCACAAGAGTCTGCATGGCTTGAGCAGGACTCTGCTGGCAAACATGATAGAGGGCACTGCCAAGGGGTATACAAAGCTCCTCGATATTGACGGCGTTGGTTTCAAGGCGGAGAAGCGTGGGGCGAAACTAATTCTCGCGCTGGGCTTCTCATCGCCGGTGGAATACGAGATTCCTAAGACTGTTAACGTCAGCGTGGAAGGCAACACGGTTACCGTGAGCGGCATCGACAAGCAGGAAGTGGGGAATGTCGCAGCCACGATCCGGCGTTATCATCCGGCAGAACCCTACAAGGGCAAAGGTATCAGGTATCGCGGTGAACACGTCCGGCGCAAGGCCGGCAAGACGGTGGCATAACGATGGGCAACACTTCAAGAACGGCAAAACGTGGCAAGAGGCGGTTGCGTATCCGAAGCAGGATACAGGGGACGCATGAGCGGCCCAGATTGTGCGTAATGGTCTCTAACAAGAGAATCTATGCGCAGTTCATTGATGACATGAAAGGCTTCACGCTGGGGTGCGTCTCGACTGCTGATGAGGGGTTCAAAGCAGGAAATACAGTTCCTGATGCCTCGGCGTTGGGTAAACGAGCAGCTTCGGTCGCAAGCGAAAAGGGAATCAAGAAGGTTGTATTTGACCGGGGCGGGTTCAAGTACCACGGGCGTGTCAAGGCTTTCGCCGATGCAGTGAGGGAGGGTGGACTGTGCTTCTAGAGCATAAGGGTAAGACCATGCAAAAAGGGCGTGGAATGGACGACATCATGACGGCGTCCTCGGGGTTTGGTGAACTCGAAGAGCGTGTTGTGTTTGTTAACCGTTGCGCCAAGGTTGTTAAAGGTGGTCGCAGATTCAGCTTCAGCGCCGTGGTGGTTGTGGGTGACAGGAAGGGACACGTTGGCTACGGTTTTGGGAAGGCAAACGAAGTGTCGGATGCCATACGCAAGGGTGGTGACGTTGCCAAGAGGGGCCTGCGATCTGTAACAATGAAGGGTCGCACTATTCCTCACGAGGTGATTGGCAAGGCTGATGGCTCATGTGTTAAGCTTCGTCCTGCTTCCGCCGGAACGGGTGTTATTGCCGGTGGAGGAGTCAGGGCCGTGCTGGAGCTGTCCGGAATCCAGGACATCCTGGCCAAGTCACTTGGCAGCAGCAATAAATTGAACGTGGTGAAGGCAACGATGGCAGCGTTGGACAGCCTGCGAATGGACGAGGATGTCATGGCAACTAGGAGGCCAGTGGCTGCTGTGGCGGCGGGGGAAGTAAACCAGGCGGGAGCCAGAGTATGACACTGAGCCTTTCAACATTGTCGAATGCCAAAGGTGCCAAACGTGCCAGTAAGCGCGTCGGGCGTGGGGAGGCCTCAGGCCACGGGAAGACTTGCGGAAGGGGCCAGAAGGGCCAGATGTCCAGGTCCGGGCACAAGCACAAGCCGGGGTTTGAAGGCGGACAGATGCGTCTCATCAGGCGCATACCGAAGCGCGGGTTCACCAGCAGGAATCTCATCCGGTTGGTTCCTGTCAACTTGTCAGACCTCGCAGCATTTGGTGAAGGTGCGACGGTCGACGTCGAGGCCTTGATGTCAGCTGGCATTGTGAAGGATGTCGGCGCCGGGGTGAAGTTGCTTGGGGACGGCGACGTAAAACACAAACTTACTGTGAAGGTGCATGCGTTCAGCGGCACCGCAAAAGCAAAGATCGAGGCGGCAGGCGGCACGTGCGAGGTATTGTCGCACTGAGTGCTTCCGCAAGCCTTGAGCTTGAAGTAGATCCTAAACCCGGGTATTGGTAAACCATGCTCTCTGCGTTCAGAAATTCGTTCAAGATTCCGGAGCTGAGGACTCGGCTCCTCTTTGCGTTCGCCCTTATTATTGCGGAGCGCTTTGTGGCCAACATCCCGACTCCTGGGGTGATGGCAGATGCGCTTGAACAATTAGTGAGGAGTGCCGCAGCACAGCCGGAGCCTGGGGCAGGTAGTCTCTTCAGCATGGCTGATATGTTCAGCGGAGGGGCCCTGCGGAAATGTTCAGTGGGTGCGCTCACCATCTGGCCGTACATCAGCGCCTCAATCGTTCTCCAGCTGCTCACTGCGGTTGTACCGGCGCTGGAGCGGCTCGCCCGTGAGGGAGACGTCGGCCGGCAGAAGATCACGCAGTACTCCCGCTACCTCACCCTTGGAATATGTATCCTCCAGAGCTTCGCTGTTGCAAGAACCATAGAGAATCCCGCCATGCTGTTCCAGGGAGCTGGGGCGGATGTGCAGCTGGTATCGCCGGAAATGAGTCCGTGGGGATTCAGGCTTCTGACGATGCTGTCCATGACCACGGGGACGATGGTCATAATGTGGATGGGGGAACAGATTACGCAGCGTGGAATAGGCAATGGAATATCGCTTATCATCACTGTCAATATTGTCAGTCGGCTTCCGCAGGCGGTAATAGGGCTCTGGGACATGTTTAAGGGCGGTGGGGATTTCAGCGTGTTCCACCTTGCAGCGCTTGTCGTTGCTCTCTTTGTAGTAACAGCCGCTACGGTTGCGGTGACCCAGTCGCAAAGAAAGGTTCCGATCACCACAACCAAGCGAGTTATTGGACGCAAGGTGTATGGCGGGCAAAGCACGTTCATGCCGCTGCGGATGAACTATGCGAATGTCATGCCGCTCATCTTTGCTTCCTCGCTGCTGATGTTTCCGCCACTCATCCTCGATAGATTCGATGTCCAATGGTGCAAGGATCTGGCCCAGATGATGTTCAGTCAATCATGGCTGTACATGGTGATGTACGGAGCGCTCATTATGTTCTTCTCGTACTTCTGGGTGGCAACCCAGTTCAATCCTGTGCAGATCGCGGATGACTTGAAGAAGCACGGCGGCTATGTTCCTGGTATCAGGCCGGGACGTCCGACTGCGGAGTTTCTGGACTCCACTATGAGCAGGCTCACTTTGGCTGGCGCGGTTTTTCTGACTGCGATAGCGATCATGCCTAGCATGCTGTATAAGGTGTTCCAGATACCTTATGACGTTGCTCAGTTTTTTGGGGGCACAAGCCTCCTGATTGTTGTTGGCGTGATGCTGGACACCATGCGCCAGATCGAGTCTCATCTGGTGATGAGACATTATGACGGATTCCTGCGAAAAGGCCGGCTGCGCGGCAGTGGTCGCCGCTGATGGTTGGAGTGCAGGGGGGCGAATTGTGGAAGCGATAGTACTTCTTGGGGCGCCAGGTGCCGGTAAAGGCACGACTGCAGAGGGGATTGTTGCGGCGGCGAGATATGCTCATCTTGCCACAGGCGACATGTTGCGCGAGGCCGTCAAGAACGGAACCGAGTTTGGCAAGGTCGCGGATGGATTTATGAAACGCGGCGAGCTGGTTCCTGATGAAATCATCGTTAAGATCGTCGATGCCAGGCTGGTGGGCGGCGGAAAAGATGCTCGCTACATGTTTGATGGTTTTCCGAGGACTTTGGAGCAATCGAGACTCCTGGAAGCCTGCTTGAAGCAGCAGGGCGGAAGTCTGAAGCACGTGTTCTTTCTGGAGGCCCCGAGGGACCTGTTGATATCCAGATTGACTGGCAGGCGGATTTGCCGCAGTTGCGGGCGTAACTTTCATGTTGTCAATATTCCTCCGAAGAAGGCGGGCGTATGTGATCTGTGCGGCGGTGAGCTGTATCAGCGGAGCGATGACCAGGAGTCGACGATTTTGAATCGACTTGAGGTCTTCCGTAAGCAGACGGAGAGTCTTGTTGCCCACTATGAGAGAGCTGGCGTCCTCGTCAAGATCGACGCTGCACAGCACCGGGATGTGATAATCGCCAAGGTACTGGAACTGCTTAAGTAACAATGATTATTGTGAAGAGTTCCGATGAGATCAGCCGCATGAGGAAGAGCGGCCACATCGCGGCACTGGTGCGTGACAGTGTAGTGAAGCAGGTTGTGCCGGGGGTCAGCACTAAAGAGCTTGATGAGTATGCGGCGAGGACGATTCGTGGGTATGGCGCAGAGAGCGCTTTTTTGGGGTACAGGGGTTTTCCTGGAAACATTTGCTTGTCCGTCAATGAAGAGGTAGTGCACGGTATTCCGGCGGGGCGGAGGATAGAGGTCGGGGACGTTGTCAGCGTGGATGTCGGTGTGTTGTTTGAGAGGTACTACGGCGACACTGCGACGACGGTGATGGTAGGCGTCTCGGACCTTGATGTGCTTAGGCTTGTTTCGGTGACAGAAGAAGCATTGATGGCCGGAATAGCGCAGGCGCGGGCTGGCAATCGGCTTTCTGATGTGTCGCACGCTATAGAGTTGGTGGCGGTCAATGCCGGGTTTTCTGTGGTGAGGGATTTTGTGGGGCATGGTATCGGACGTGCCCTGCACGAGGACCCGCAGGTGCCGAATTTTGGCAAACCTGGCAGGGGGCCGAAGCTCACGGCTGGAATGACGCTGGCGATCGAGCCCATGGTGAACATGGGTGTGGCGAGTGTGGAAGTTATGAGTGACGGGTGGACGGTTCGGACGGCGGACAGGAAGCCGTCGGCCCATTTTGAGCACACAATAGTGGTGCGTGATGGGGCTGCCGAGATTCTTACAGAATAAGGTTTTTGTTGTAGACAGGATGCTGTGTTGGGTGATAACGTAACGAGTTTTCTTTTTTAAGAGAGAAACATGAAAGTACGCAGTTCAGTCAGACGAATCTGTGAGAGGTGCAAGGTCGTGCGCCGCAAGGGAGTGGTCCGCGTGGTGTGCACCAACACGCGCCACAAGCAAAGACAGGGGTAGATAAATATGCCACGACTGGTTGGTGTGGATATTCCAGGTAAGAAGAAGATTGAGTATTCGCTTCGGTACATCTATGGCATTGGGCTAGTGCGCGCCAAGGAAGTCGTTGCGAAGGCGAAGGTGGATCCCTCGAAAAGGGCTGATGACCTTACGAGTGACGAGCTGTCGCGCATAACAAACGTCCTTCAGTCCGGCTACCGTATTGAAGGGGATTTGCGTCGTGAAGTGCAGCAGAACATACGACGACTCGTAAGTATTGGTTGCTACCGCGGAACCAGGCACCGTAAAGGTCTGCCGGTCAGGGGGCAACGTACGAACACCAATGCGCGTACGCGCAAGGGGCCGAGACGGACGGTTGGAGCTGTCAGGAACAAGGAAACTCGAGTTGCGATGAAGGAAGGCGATTAGTCATTCGGTGTAATCCGGCAGGAGCATATGGCAGAAGAAAACAAACTGGAAAGTACGCAGGCGAAGGCTGGTGCTGATGCGGTGCCGGCGGATGCCGGACCTATTGATTCGGCAGGTGAGGCTGCGAAACCGGCGCCGAAGCCTGTGAAGATGCTGAAACACGTTTCTTTCGCGGTTGCCCACGTGCGTGCGTCGTTCAACAACACCATGGTTGCTATTTCTGACGCCAAGGGAGGCGTGTTGGCGTGGAGTTCGTGCGGGCGTGCTGGATTCAAGGGATCCCGCAAGAGTACCGCCTATGCGGCGGGCGTGGTCGGACAGGAAGTGGCGCGACAGGCGATCGGGCTCGGCGTCAAGGAGGTTGAAGTCAGGGTGCAGGGGCCCGGGGCGGGTCGGGAAACGGCGATCAGGGCACTTCAGACTTCTGGGCTGAACATAAGCGTGATCAAGGATGTGACACCGATGCCTCACAACGGGTGTCGTCCTAGGAAGAGACGTAGAGTCTAGTTTTTGCGGAGACAAGCATGGCAAGATACACTGGACCGGCATGCAGGGTTTGCAGGAGGGAAGGCGTTAAGCTCTTCCTCAAGGGTGAGCGGTGTTTCATGGCAAAGTGCCCAATGGAGGACAGTCCGACTCCGCCTGGCATGCATGGAGCGACAAAAAAGCGGAAAGTATCGGACTACGGCAAGCAACTTAGCGAGAAACAGCGGTTGCGCAAGTCGTATGGGCTGCAGGAAACTCCGTTCAGGCTGCTGTTCAAACGCGCTTCCAAGAAGCACGGCGTGACGGGCGAGATCCTGCTCCAGATGTTGGAGATGAGGCTTGATAATCTTGTCTACCGTCTTGGGTTCGCACCGTCGAGAAGGGCTGCACGCCAGTTTGTCCGCCATAACCATGTTCTGGTGAACGGCGGCAGGGCGGATATACCTTCCATGGTTCTCAAAGCCGGTGACTCTGTTAGCGTAAAGAGTGATGCAGGAAGCCGGGACTACGCCAAGCAGTGTGTTGAGAAGACTGTGAACCGTGAGCCGGTGTCTTGGTTGTCTGTCGACAAGGACAATCTTCTTGGCAATGTCATAAGGGTCCCATCGAGGGACGAGATTGCCCCCACGGTCAATGAACAGCTCATTGTTGAGCTCTATTCGAAATAGCAGAGGAAGGACTGACAAGATGCCAATAAGACTCCGTCGTTTCGAGATGCCAAAGAGAGTTACCAAAGACGAAGTCGTGTCCACGCCGACGTACGGCAGATTTCTTGCCGAGCCGCTCGAAGCTGGATATGGCCGGACGTTGGGCAACTCGCTGCGCAGGGTGCTCTTGTCTTCGCTTGAGGGGGCGGCAATATGCTCGGTGAAGATAGAGGGGGCACCTCACGAGTTTTGCACCCTTCCAGGCGTGGTAGAGGATGTCACGATCATAGCGCTCAACCTGAAGAAGGTTCTTCTGCGGCTTGCCTGCACCAGGGAGGCGAAGACTCTTCGCCTGAAGGTTAAGGGGCCAAAGGAGGTCACGGCAGCTGACATACAGACAGACGGCCTTGTGGAGGTGCTTGATCCGACACAGCACATCGCAACGCTATCCGAGGATGGCAAGCTGGATATGGAAATAGGCGTTCGAGTTGGCAGGGGGTTCTGTCCCGCCGAATTGAACAAGGTTCCAGATGCCGATATCGGGACTATTCCCCTCGATGCAATCTTTTCGCCTGTGCGCAGGGTGAACTTCTCTGTTGAGAACACACGGGTTGGACAGAGGACGGACTACGACAGGCTTGTCCTGGAAGTCTGGACCGATGGCCGAATCTCAGCAGATGATGCACTGACGATGTCTGCAGCGATTCTCCGGCATCACCTCGACGTGTTTGTTGGTTACCACAGGGACATCATAGAGTTCGAGGAAAGCGAAAAGCAGATCGACGCCGAGCGCGAGGCGCTCCGGAAGAAGCTGAACATGAGCGTGAATGAGATCGAGCTCAGCGTTCGAGCCGCGAACTGCCTGAACAATGCCAATATTACCACGGTGGGAGAGCTGGCTCAGCGCACTGAGGCGCAGATGCTCAAGTACCGCAATTTCGGCAAGAAGTCGCTGAATGAAATAAAGGTGAAGCTCTCGGAACTCGGTTTGCAGCTCGGGATGAAGTTTGACGCTGATCTGCTGGCGGAACTGCTTGTGGCCGAGAAAGACAAGGAACAACAGCAGCTCCCGGAAAGCACTGAAGCTTAGGGAATTTGGAGCGCTTGACTCATGAGGCATCGTCTTAAAGATAGAAAACTTGGAAGAAACTCGGCGCACCGGAAGGCCATGGTGTCGGCCGTCGTATGCGCGCTTATTGAGCAGGGGAGTATTCGCACGACTCTGCCGAAGGCGAAAGTTGCCGGAAGCCTTGCGGAGAGGATGGTTACGGTTGCACGGACTGGTTCAGCAGGTGCAGCCGAGAAGGTTAACGCCTGGCGGCGTGCAGCCTCTATTCTCAGGAGGCCCGAGATCGTCAACGCCCTCTTCACTCAGGTGGTTCCTGCGTGTGATGGACGGGTCGGTGGATATACAAGGATAATCAGGCTGGACAGGCGCCGCAGCGACGGTGCCGAGATGGCTATCCTTGAGTGGGTCAATCGTCCGCCTACACCCAAGGCTACCACTAAGGCAAAAGAGAAGACCGAGAAGAAGGACTGACGTCAGACTCAGGAGGCTTCCATGCCCAAGTTCAGGTACGTTGCCCTTGATGCTCAGGGGCATGAGACCACGAACGTAATGGAGGCCGAGAGTCAGTCTCGGGCCGTGGCAATGATTCGGGGAAAGGGGCTTTTCCCGACCAGTGTCACAGAGGTCGGCCTCACCACGACAACTGCTTCCGTCAAAGCGGATAAGCAGAAGTCGCAGGCGGGCCTGCACAGGGACATCAAGCTGCCTCCGTTCATCGAGGACTTCTTTGCCGGCAGGGTGAAACCCAAGCAGTTGATGGTGGTTACCCGCATGCTGGCAACGCTCCTTGATGCGGGCGTGCCGCTCCTCCGTGGTCTTCAGATTCTGCTCAAGCAGGAATCGCACCCTACTCTCAGAAAAGCTCTCAGCACTGTGCAGGAATCTGTCGAAGGCGGGAGTACATTTGCCGAGGCGTTAGGGCAACAACCGAGAGTCTTCGTCTCCTTTTACATCAACATGGTAAAGGCAGGTGAGGCTGGCGGTGTTCTCGAGCAGGTCCTCCGCCGGCTTGCTGAACACATGGAGAAGTCCGAGCGCCTGAAGAGCAAGATTAAGAGCGCGATGGTCTATCCCCTTGTCGTACTGATTGTCGCAGTGTGTATTCTTGTGTTCTTAATTGTGAAGATTGTTCCAGAGTTTGCCAAGATGTTTACTGGAATGCTCGGCGGCGAGGCGCAGCTGCCGTGGTTGACTCAGCAGGTGATGGGCCTCAGCAAGACGTTCCTGACAAGAAGTCCGTACATTATCGGCTCCATCATATCTATTGTGGTGGCTATCAGGCTCATCGGCCAGACCCGCAGGGGGCGCTATGCCATCGACAGTATCAAGCTGAGGCTGCCTGTCTTCGGGAATCTCTTGAGACTTACGGCTGTCGCGCATTTTTCGCGCACTCTTGGGACGCTTCTGACGTCTGGTGTCCCGATTCTTCAGGCGCTTACCATTGTGCGGGATACGGTTGGGAATGATGTTGTCAGCAGGGCTGTCAGCAAAGTCCACGAGAGCGTGAAGGAGGGCGAATCGATGGCCGCTCCGATGACTGAATCACGCGCATTCCCAATAATGGCGGTGAGCATGGTGGAGGTTGGGGAGGAGACTGGGGCGCTCCCTGAGATGCTTGGGAAGGTGGCCGAAACCTATGAGAACGAGGTTGATAACGCCGTTGCGGCCATGACGTCAATTATCGAGCCCATCATGATCCTCATGCTAGCCGGTGTGGTAGGTACGATTGTCATTTCGATGTTCCTCCCAATAGTGTCGCTCGTTACCCAGATGGGCAAGTAGTAGCCGGTACGTGTGACTTCCCGGCAGAGGTGGAAACCACGTAAGCACCCTGCAGGCCCTTGGTCTACTACAACTCGGTGCCGACAACAGGCTTGCCTGGCCGAATCCCTTTGTGGCACCGATCGTGGCCGTGGCGCACACCGCGAATGGTATTGACTGCGGTGGCCGGTTGGGTCACAATCTGCCGCGTAACTTACTGGCTCACCATGAAAGCAACGCAATCCATACGTGTTCAGACGGTCATGCAGATTCTGTGGCTGACGGTGATCAACTGTGCCCTGGTGCTGCTGGTCTGCAGCCGGTACTTCAGGCACTTCGAGCCGGCCGACCAATGGCTGCGATTCATCTATGTGCCGACCGCCATCATGGGGTACGCATTTGTCGGGGCGCTGGTGTGGCTGTTCTTCTGTGCCGTGCTGGGATCATGGCCGAGGCTGGTCCACGTCCTGTCCGTCGTGTTCTATACGGCCTGCCTGGTGTTCCTGGTTGCCGATACGGTGGTGTACGACGTGTACCGTTTCCATATCAACGCTTTCTTCCTGAGCACTTTCTTCACCACGTTTAGCGACTTCGGGCTCAGTTACGGCACCGTTGCGGCCATTTTTGCCATACCAGTGGTGCTTGTGGCGGCACAGGCGCTGCTGCTGCGGTGGGTCGTCAGGAGAACCACCATCCGGCCGATGCGCCGGCGAACAGGGCTGGTCGTAACCGGCGTGATGCTCAGTTGCTTCGCCGTAGGCCAGCTCATCCACGCCTGGGCGTTCGAGAACAACTATTTTCCGGTGACAAGCATCACACCGCACCTGCCTCTCTACTTTCCGGTGCGGGCGCACAATTTCATGGTCAAGGTGAACCTTGGAGGGGTCGATTTTGCCGGTCAGGCAGATGCGGAGGCAAACGGCGGCGGAAACAGCACCAGGGCAATACTCTATCCGCTGCATCCGCTTGAGTACCGGCCCGTTTCAACCAACTACAATATCCTGATCATACTCCTTGAAAGCTGGCGCTTTGACATGATGAACGAGCAGGTGACCCCGAACCTGTTCGAGCTTGCGAAGAAGTCGTGCGTCTTTGACCGCCACTACAGCGGCGGCAGCGTCACCACGACCGGGATGTTCACGCTATTCTACGGACTGGCCCCCACCTACTGGGCTGTAGTCGGCGCAAACCCGTCTGCTATCGGGCCTCCCATTCTGCTGGAGGAAGCACGCCGGCTGAACTACCAGTTCCTGCTGCTGGCCACCACTGAAATGGAGCGGTTCAAGATTGTGCACACCGTCTTCAAGGCGAACCGCGCCGACCTGCACGTTGACACTAAAGGTCTGAGCTGGAAGCGGGACGCGAAGATGACGGACCGGTTCTTGGAATTCCTGAGAACGGGTCGGGATCCGGGCCGGCCGTTCTTCGGCATGGTGTTCTACCGTTCGCCACACTACAACTACTACTATCCCCCCGACTACCCCGAGCAATTCAAGCCGACGCGCTTGATCAACTACGCAACCACGAGCCGCACAGATGATCCGGCCCCGTACCGCAATCGCTACAAGAATGCGATCCGCTACGCTGATGCCGAGGTTGGCAAGGTTCTCAAGGAGGTGCAGTCGGCCGGTCTGATGGACAACACCATTATCATCGTGACGAGCGACCATGGCGAAGAGTTCAACGAGAACGGAGACAACTACTGGGGGCATGGCAGTAATTTCACGCGCTACCAGATCCAGACGCCGCTGATTGTCTACTGGCCCGGCCGGCCGCCGCAACACATCACCAGGGAAACGAGCCACGTAGATATTCCGCCAACACTGATCAGCGAAGTATTCGGCTGTAATTCGGCGGTCGAGTACTACAGTTCAGGCCGCAGCCTGTTTGATGATTCCCAGCGGCCTGGCCTCATGGCGGCAAGCTATGTTAACTACGCGTACATAGTGAACGGCTTCGTCTACGCCCTGTATCCGGGCTATGTGAAGAAGCATGGCGTGGAAGATATCTGGAAGCCGGCGCCTGATCTGTCGCCGGCGGTAATGAAGTATTTCTTCGCCGAGCAGTCGCGCTTCCGCCGGTGAACAGGCCGGCCCTTTCGCATCCGCCTGGCAGTGTCACAACCAGGCCGGAAGCTCTCCAGGTGAGCAGCTGTCGAGCCGGCCCGACGTGAGCATGGCGTCGAGGGTTGCGAGGAGCTCACCTTTGTCGCGTGGGAATCGCGCCTCGAGCGGGACAATGTTGGATGAATGGTTCGCCCTGAAGACCGTGTTTGCAAGGTCGAGCCCGGCAACCATCCGGCGCAGCTCGCCGACGATCGCCCGTTCCGACAGCATTCTGAACCGTCCGGCCACGGTGTCATCGAAGAGCCGCGTCCCTGGAATCGGCACAACGCGCAGCATTGACAGCAGTCGTGGCTGCATGGCGTTCAACGCGGCGGCTGTCGCGTCCGCGTGCCGGTCCGATCGTCCTTCACCCGCGAGGCCGAGGAGTACCATCACAGACATCTTCAGTCCGCTGGACTGTGCCAGCGTCGCCGCCCTGGTCATGAGTCCGGCTGTTTCGCCCTTCAGGCTCTGCCGGAGCGTTTCCTCGTCACCGCTTTCCAAGCCCATGTAGAGGGTGTTGAGCTTCAGGGCGCGCAACTCCTCGAGCTCCGGTCCGGACTTTGATGCGATGCCCCTGCCGGTGGCGTAGAGGTTGACCCTGGCAAGCACCGGCAGGCAGGCCTTGAGCTCGAGAAGGATGGTCTTGAGTTCTGACGCAGGCTTCCGCATGACGTCACCGTCCGCCAGAAAGACGCGCTTGGCTTCGGGATGGTTGCGCGCCTCGAAGCGGATCATGGAGAGGATCTCCGCAATATCCAGGCGGCGATACGGGACATCCTTGTACATTCCGCAGAATGTGCAGCGGTTGTACGGGCAGCCCTGGTCGACCTGCAATATGAGGCTGTCCGCCTCGGCGGGCGGCCTGAAGAGTGGGTTGTTCATGAGGGGAGGGTAGAACGAACTGCGGAAAATGTGAAACCCGAATATCTGGCGGTCACCGCCAGACACCATCGACGGACACCAGTGCCGGCGCTTGACAATCGGAGCCAAACAGAGGAGCCTCCGCCGTGTCGCTTGTGACTGTGCTGGGCGGGATGCAGCTGGCACGAGTGAACCGAATCCCCGTCTGGAGCGCTCTATTGGTAGTGTAAGGCATATATGGAGAAGCCATGCTTATCGTAGAACCGCACATCCACATGTATTCGCGTACCACCGATGACTACCAGGCCATGTACCAGTCTGGCATAAGGGCTTGCGTCGAGCCGTCGTTCTGGATGGGGTCCAACCGCCGGTACAGCGGGACATTCTTTGACTATTTCCAGCTGATCCTTGAGTTTGAGACCATCCGGGCCAGCCGGTTCGGGATTGACCACTTTGCGGCAGTCTCCCTGAATCCGAAAGAGGCGGAGGATACCGGTCTTGCCGACGAGGTGATCGACGGCCTTGGCGCCTACCTTTCGCATCCGCGCTGCGTGGCCATCGGGGAGATCGGCTTTAACAACATGACCACGAACGAGGAGAGGGCATTCATCCGCCAGTTGGAGATAGCCGGGTGTGAAGACCGTCTCGTTATTGTGCACCTTCCGCACGTGAACAAGCTCAAGGGTGCTCAGCGCACCATAGAGATCATCAAGTCCATGAACCTCAATGTGGACAGGATCATCATAGACCACAACACCGAGGAAACGATTGCGCTGAGCCGTGACTCCGGATGCTACAGCGGCATGACGGTCTATCCGATCTCAAAGCTATCGCCTGAACGCGTCTCCAACATCATCCGGCAGTACGGTGGCGACCGCATGGTGGTGAACGGCTCCGCCGACTGGGGTGTGTCAGATCCGCTGAGCCTTGTGAAAGTTGCGGAGTGGATGAGGAAGGATGGGCACACGCCGGAGACGATCGGCAAGATAGTGTGCGGCAATGCGATGGCATTCTACCGCCAATGTCCGAACTGGAAGCCGGACTTGGAGATCAAGCCGCTTGATCCCCGGGAATTCCAGCGCTGATGAGTGCGCTGTCCACAGGGCTGGTGGCATGGCTGAGACTGTTGCGCCCGCCGAACCTTCCTACCGTTCCAGGTGATCCCATTGCCGGCCTCGTGCTGGCGCTTGGCGCCGGCGGGGCATGGGATATCCGCGCCCTGTGGGTTGTCATGGCGGCGCTGGCGATCTATGCCGGCGGCCTGATCCTGAACGATGTGGCGGACTACGGGATTGACCGTCGTGAACGGCCCGGCCGGCCACTTCCGAGCGGTGCGGTGGGCAGACCGCTGGCGTTGGCGGCAGGGCTGGCTCTGGGTGTAGCCGGGATTGCCCTCGCATCACTGGCCGGGCTGCCGGCTCTCGTTGCGGCCTGCATCCTCTCTGCGCTGGTTCTGATCTACGATTTCATTATGCCGCGCGGCAGCTTTGCCGGCATTATCGTCATGGGGCTTTGCCGGGCTATGAGCGTTGGCCTTGGTATCGCAGCCGCTGGTGACCTGTCATGGAACCGTGGAATGCCGTGGCTGGCCGCGGCCGGGACCGGCCTCTACATTGCCGCCGTATCGCTCATCGCCGCCGGCGAAATGGATGCCATGAGGGTGGGTAGGTTGCGGTGGCTGCCGCTTGCGGTACTGTTGGCGGTCATGGGGCTCATGGTTGTTTCCAGCGCCGGATTCTCATGGTCTGGGGCGCTCCTGGCTGCAATACCGGTCCTGGCAGCGTGGAATCTCGGCCGGAGACTGGGACCAGCACCGGCACCGGCTGCCGTGCCGCCGACGATTGGGGGCTATATCCGCGTGTTGGTGCTGATGCAGGCCGCCTATTGCGCGATGGCACCGTGGACCGGTCCGGCGGCGCCGGTGATTCTGCTGTGCATGTGGCCGATTTCGGCGATAGTATCGAAAAGATTCTATGCGAGCTGAATCAGCAACACGAAGACGCCTTCTGGTTGTCCAGGCTGCTGCGCTGGGCTGGGATTTCCTCCGCAGCCGTGCCGGGAGCGAACTGGAAGGACTCACATTCTCGCCGATGGAAACCATCCTTCCGGCGTTGACGTGCCCTGTGCAGGCGTCCTTCCGGACAGGGAAGCATCCTGCGGGCCACGGCATGGTTGCCAACGGCCTGTTTGACAGGGCCCGCCGCCGCACCGCATTTTGGGAGCAGTCAGCCGGGCTCGTTGCCGGCGGGCGGATATGGGACAGGTTCCGCGCCAGGGGGCAGAGTGTTGCCATGTTGTTCTGGCAGCAGAGCCTCGGCGAGTCTGTTGACATGGTGCTGTCGCCGGCGCCCATCCACAAGCATCACGGCGGCATGATCCAGGACTGCTACTCGAAACCCGGCCCGCTGTACGGCGAGCTCGTCAGGCGGCTGGGAGCCCCATTCAACCTGCGGCACTACTGGGGCCCCATGGCGTCCGCCCGTTCATCATCATGGATAGCCCGGGCCACGTGTGAAGTCATGGCAGGCTGCCCCGAGCAACCGGACTTGTGCATGACCTATCTGCCTGTGCTGGACTATGATCTGCAGCGATACGGGCCTGATCATTCACGCAGCTTGAAGGCGCTGGATGAGCTGGCTGGACAATTAGGAATGCTGCGTGATGCATGCGACCGGCACGGCTATGAGCTTCTCGTCTACGGCGACTATGCGATCGAGCGGTGCAGGGGCGGGGCAGTGTTCCCGAACCGGGCGCTGCGCCGGACCGGCTTCCTTCACACGCGCACAGTCGAGGGCAGGCTCTATCCTGATTTCTACGAGAGTCGTGCATTCGCCGTGGTCGACCATCAGGTCGCGCACGTATATGTCAGCAATACTGCTGATGTAGATCGGATCAGGGATGCGTTGCGGCAGATTGACGGTGTTGCGGCCGTTCTGGCCCCCAAAGATCTTGATGGTGGACGGCTGGCCAGCGCGAACAGCGGTGAACTGGTGGTGCTGGCCGCCCCCGGGCGCTGGCTGGCGTATCCGTGGTGGGATCGGTCCATCGAGGAGCCTGATTATGCGGGGCACGTGGACATTCACAGCAAGCCCGGGTATGATCCCTGCGAGTTGTTCTGGGGCTGGCCGCCAGGTTGTGTGAGCAGGGATGCGGATCGCATAAGCGGAACGCACGGACTGAATGGACCGGGGCGCGAGGCCTGCTGGGCGGCCACATTTCTCAAAGCTGACCCGCTATCTTTGATTGAGCTGGCAGGAAAGACCGTGGAATGGATGGAGGCAATGGCTTGAAGAAGAGTGCCACAAAGAGTCGAGCCGGTGCGAACTGCTTCCTGCAGTCGTTTCGTGTTCCCTGCCAGTACCCAGTGTATTTCACGAGAGATCTCTTTGCGAAGTCAAATCCCATCCTGGCCGATGCTTTGGGAGAGTCGGATGAACCGGGGCCACGGCGAATGCTGGCATACGTCGACGACGGGCTGGCGAAGGTTGATCGTACGGTGTTGCCTGCCCTGCAAGCCTACTGCTCGGCACACGCGGATGTGTGCACTCTCGTCCGTCCGCCGGAGTTGGTGCCGGGCGGGGAGAGGACAAAGAACGGCTGGAACGTTGTGCGCAGCATCATGACGACCATAGGCAAGGCGCACCTTTGCCGGCACAGCTATATCCTCGCTGTCGGTGGCGGCAGTGTCCTCGATATGGTCGGGTTTGCCGCCTCGCTTGTTCACCGGGGGGTCAGGTTGATACGCGTGCCCACGACGGTGCTGGGACAGTGTGACGGCGGTGTCGGTGTAAAGAACGGCATGGATGAACATGGGATGAAGAATTTTGTGGGGACCTTTGCCCCGCCATTTGCCGTGCTGGTGGATTTCTCTTTTCTCCGTACACTTAAGCCAAAGTACTGGACTGGCGGCCTGGCCGAGGCATTCAAAGTAGCGATCATCAAGGATGCTCGCTTGTTTGGCTTCCTGTGCAGGAACGCTGACCGCCTCAGGCTTCGGGATGAGGCAGCCATCGAGCATGTTGTGAAGCGCGCGGCGATTCTACACATGAAGCATATCGGCGGCGGTGGTGATCCGTTTGAACTCGGAACTGCGCGGCCGTTGGATTTCGGCCATTGGGCAGCCCACAAACTGGAGGTGCTGTCGAACTACCGCCTTGGGCACGGCCAGGCTGTGGCGATCGGTATTGCGCTGGACTCAAGCTATGCCGCGTCGAGGGGGCTAATAACAGCGTCTCAAAGGGACAGGATTGTCCGGGCAATGAAAGAAACAGGGCTGCCGGTTTGGGATAGGATCCTGGGAGAGCGGGACAAAGACGGCAGGGCTGTGATCCTCGGGGGGCTCGAGGAATTCCGTGAACATCTCGGCGGGCGGCTGACAATTACGCTTCCGGAAGGAATCGGTCACAGAGTCGAGGTTCATGATGTGGATACAGCCGCGATGGCTGGATGCATGGCTTTCCTGCGGCAGGCAGCCGGTTGAGCGGTGACGAGACCGGGTCTGGCCCGGTTCACGCGGAGGCGTCACCGGCGAAGCAATGGCAATGGAACTTGACAGGATCATATGCACATTTCCGGATTTCACGGTGCACATCTCACCTACTGCCTGAATACTCATCCCGGCGAGACGTGGGAGGAGAACGTTGTTGCCATCCGCCAATACGCGGCAAAGGTCAGGGATCTGGTTGCACCCGGGGGAGCGTTCGGGCTCGGTCTCCGCCTGAGTCGGCGGGCCGTTGGGACGTTGGGGGACCCCGTCCACCTACAGGCATTCAAGCGGATGCTTGCTGACAACCGCATGTACGCGTTCACGATCAACGGGTTCCCGTTCGGGGCATTCCACGGGACGACAGTGAAGACCGATGTTTACAGGCCTGACTGGCGTCAGCCGGAGAGGCTGGACTATACATGCCGGCTGGCAGAAGTCCTGGCGGCCGTCCTGCCTGAGGGGATGGATGGCAGCATCAGCACGCTGCCGGTATCCTATCGTGAGTGGATGAAGGAGGAGTGTGACTACCAGGCGGCAGTCGAGCATCTTGCCGCGTGCGCTGCGCGGCTCCACGAGCTTCGCGACCGGACAGGCTGCGAGGTTCACCTTGGCCTGGAGCCCGAACCGGATTGCGCGCTGGAGACCACCGAGGATGTAGTCGATTTCTTCGAACGGCGCCTGCTGCCGGGTGGCGCGAAGTGGCTCGGCGACCATTGCGGCCTGCCTGCGCGTGAGACTGAGGGTGTTCTTCGACGTCATATCGGCGTTTGTTTTGACACCTGCCACATGAGTGTCCAGTTCGCGAGCCTGGAGCAGGGCATCACGGCCCTGGTGGGGAGGGGGATCCGGATTTCAAAAGTGCAGATCAGCGCCGCATTGAGGACCATGGTGGGGCCGGACAGCGCCGGGCGGCTCGAGGCTTTCGTGGATCCGGTCTACCTGCATCAGGTCAAGATGATGGATGCCGAGGGCCACAAGCAGAGTCATCCCGACATGACCCGCGAGCTTCTTGCCGCATGGAGATGTGCCCCTGCCGCCGGTGAGTGCAGGATACACTTCCATGTGCCTCTTTATGTGTCCGAATACGACGGAATAGAATCGACGGCGGCGGACATCAGTCCGTCTTTTCTCCTGTCGGCAGCGAAGGCCGGCGTGCGGCACTTTGAGATCGAGACCTACA
>SESH01034045.1_pt1 | contig 41072 bp, 31 predicted proteins | sample 3171561 | NCBI WGS metagenome assembly SESH01 (sample SAMN10866947, study PRJNA518727) | freshwater metagenome | biome: subpolar coniferous forest; feature: holomictic lake; material: water; isolation source: holomictic Lake 442 2011 16.5 m and 2014 13 m | place: Canada: near Kenora, Ontario
GGCTTTCCCTGGGAGGAGGGCTACGCCCACATCCGCCCCGAGTACTTCGACGCCGTCGACCGGAAGCTCGGCCACCTCGTGGCGGAGGGGATCACGCCCTGCCTCGTGGGCGCGTGGGGGTATTTCATCGCCTGGATGACGGAGGACCAGCTGAAGGCCCACTGGCGCTACCTCATCGCGCGCTACGGCGCGTGGCCGATCGTCTGGTGCGTCGCGGGCGAGGCCAACCTGCCGTGGTACCTGGCGAAGAACTTCCCCGAGGACGACCGCGGCATGGTCAAGGGCTGGACCCGCCTGATGCGCTACGTGCGGGCGACGGATCCGTTCCACCGCCCGGTCACGATCCATCCCACCGCGATCAACCGCTACACGGCGCGCAACGCGACGGAAGACGAGAGCCTGCTCGACTTTGACCTGCTGCAGGTGGCGCACGCCCAGAACGAGTCGGTGTCCCTCGCGATCACGGCGGTGCGCGAGACCTATGCGGCCGCCCCGCGCATGCCGGTGATCAATGGCGAGCCGTGCTACGAGATGCTGCTCGGCACGATCACGTCGCCCTGGCCGCGCCGGGCCTTCTGGTCCTGCGTGCTCAACGGCGCGATGGGCCACACCTACGGGGGCAACGGCATCTGGCAGTGCAACACCGCGGTCTGGCCCCACGGGGCCTCGCCCCACGGCGGCAACTACGGCGACACGCCCTGGGCGGTCGCGATGCACTACCCAGGGTCGGCGGAATGCGCGCACGGCAAGCGCCTGCTCACGCGGTTCGCGTGGGAAAAGTTCGAGCCCCACCCCGAGTGGGCCGCCTACACCGGCGACGTCAGCGTCTCCCTCGCCGGCGCGCAGCGGATCTGGACCTCGCGGGAAAACCCGCCCCGCGACGCGGCCTCCCTCCGCCGCTATTTCCGCCGGGAGTTCACCCTGCCCGCGGGCCGCCGGGTCGCCCGCGCCCGCCTCCGCTTCTGCGGCACCGCGCACACCGAGGCCCAGCTGAACGGCGCCCCCGCCGGCACGGGCTTCGAATGGCGCACGGGCTCCCAGTTCAACGACCGCGCCCACCTGCTGCGACCCGGCCGCAACGTGCTCACCGTCTGGTGCGAGCACCGGCCGCCCTCCGGCGACACGCCCGGCCTGCTGGCCTGCCTCGAGATCTGCTTCGCCGACGGCCGCACCCAGCGGATCCTGACCAACGCCACCTGGCAGGCCTGGCCGAGCAAGCTGGGCGGCTGGGACACGCCGGGCTATGAGGCCGCCGGCTGGCCGGCCGCCGTGGTTGTCGGCCAGCTGGACGAGGCGCCCTGGGGCCCGACGGTCCCGCCCGACCCGAGCCTGCACGGTCCGCAGACCGCGGGCATCCCGGGCCAGGTGCGCGTGACCTACGTGCCCTACCACGAGCCCATCGTGGTCCGGGAGCTGGCCCCAAAAAGCGGACACCGCGCCACGATCTTCGACCCGGTGACCGGCCGCTGCGGCCGCCCCAGCCAGGTCCGCGCCAACGCCGAGGGCCGGCTCACCTGCCCCCCGCCCGCCGGCCACGGCCACGACTGGGTCCTGGTGCTGGAAGCCAACGACTAGTCCCGGCCGCCATCCGATCCGCCGAAACCGCGTGGCGACTCCGCCACGCGGCCGGCGGCCGGCCGCATTCCCCTGCGGCCAACACCCCCAGACTTCCTCCCAAGTACTTGTTTCGCCCCGCCGCCACCGCCCCCCCGCTGCAACATGATCTCCCCCCCGCCCACCGTCTGGACCCTGACGACCACGGACACCGTGCTCGCCCTCGCCGTGAGCGCGCACGACCTGCAGATCACCCGGCTGGGCCAGGTGGGCGGCCGCTGGAACTGGTCCGCGGCCGGCGGGATTTTTTCCTTCCTGCCCGAGGCGAAGGTGGCCGGGAAGCCGGTCGCCACCGCGTGGGAATTCCAGGACGCGCGCCTCGACACGGGTGAAGGGACCCGGCTGACGCTGCGTTTTCGCAGTGCCGCCAGCGGGCTGGAGCTGGACTCGGAGTGGTGGGCCCGCCCGGGTCCGGGGCCCGTGCGGCATGCCATGACCCTGCGCAACCCCTCCGCGCGGACCGTGGGCATCGGCTGCCAGCCCAGCCTGCAGCTGGATCTCGCCGCCCCGGGGGCGGAGGGTCTGCACTGCTGGCACATCAGTGACGAAGGCGGCGGCGGGAAATTTGCCACGCCCGGGGTCTTCCGCGATCCGGTCGCGCCCGGCTATGCGCGGCGGATCGTGGCGACCCCCGGGTATGACGAGATTCCCCTCGTGATCCTGGATGCCGCCGGCGCCGAGGGCGTCTACGTCGGCATGGAGTGGAGCCTGGCCCATCTCGACCTCGCGGCCCGGCGCACCGCGGGGGGTCTCGGCGTGCGGCTCACGGCGGGCAGCCCGGCGGATTTCCACACCGAGCTGGCGCCCGGCGGCGTGTTCGCCGTTCCGCCGGTCTTCGTCGGGGCCTACCGGGGCGACGCCGACGATGCCGGCAACAGCCTGCGCGGCTACCTCTTCGCCCACAGCATGCCCGCCGAGCTGCGCACCGACCCGACCTACCCCAAGGTGCAGTGGAACGCGTTCACCGCGACCGGCCAGTGCCCGACCTCCCAGGTCGAGCCGAAGGCCTGGGACCCGGTCGAGGCCAAGTATTACCCGCTGCTCCAGGAGGCCGCGGCCCTGGGCTTCGAGGAGATGACGGTGGACGTCGGCTGGTGGAACGGCCCCGAGCCCGACACCGACGCGGTCGACTGGCCGCGGGGCATGCGCGCCGCGGGCGACGCCACCCACCGGCTGGGCCTGCGCTACGTGCTCTACTGGACCGATGCGGAGCCGATGGCCACGCCCGCGGGACGGGCCACGCGGACGCGGCGGATCCAGCGGCTGTTCGCCGAGCATGGCGCCGACACCTGGCGCTCCGATTCGACCCGCGGCGCGGTCATCGCGGCCGACTACGGGTCCGTCCAGGGCTTCTACGCCATGCTCGACGCCCTGCACCGGGACGTCCCCGGCTTCCAGTGGGAGAACTGCAGCGGCGGCGGGCCCCTCAAGGATTACGGCGCCATGCGGCGCGCCACGAAAATCCAGATCTGCGACACCGTGGACGAGGCGATCGTGACGCGGCGCGTGTTCCACGACAGCTCGTACGCCCTGCACCCCATCCAGCTGCAGGGCTTTCTGGGCTGGCACAACCGCTCGCGGCCCGGCGAGGCCGGCGGGCTCGCCTATGATTTCCGCTCCGCGGGACTCGGCGCGTTCATGTGGTGGATCGACAGCCCCACCCCGACCAACGGCGGCACCGCCTGGACCGAGGCGGACCGGCGCGCGATCGCCCGCGAGGTCCGCACCTACCGGACGCGCCTGCGGCCCCTCATCCGCCACGCGAACCTCTACCATGTGTTCGCCTGGCCGGACGGCGTGCACTGGGATGGGATCGAGTACTACGACCCCGCGGCGGGCCAGGGGGGGGTGTATGTGTTCAACCCGGGCGCAGACCCGACCCACCCGGCGATCCCGCTCAAGGGCCTAGAGGCCCGGCGCTCGTACCGGCTGACGTTCGAGGACGGCAGCAATCCGCCCGTGATCCTGACCGGCGAGGGGCTGATGCGCGACGGTTTCCGCATGACGCTGCGCGGCCCGCTGGCCTCGGAGCTGGTGTGGATCGAGCGCTTGCCCGACTGACCGGACCGGGCCCACCGATCCGCCCACTTTGCCCGTGCGTCCAAACCCCGACCCCGGCAGCCTCTAATCCATGAAATCACGCCCGCCCCTCCCCGCCGCCGGCGAACAGGTACTCGCCAACCGGGAGGCCGCCTGGACCTATGCCTGGACCGGCGGCCGCCTGGCCGCCACCGGGTTTGTCAACCAGCTCACCGGCCGCGCCTTTTCCCTGGCCGGCGCGGGCGCGCCCGCGCTGGTGTTTTCGGCCGCGCTGGACCGGGTGGCGGAGCCGGTGCGCGCGGATGACTTCACGGTGCGCGCGGTGCGCCGCACCGGGCGCGGCGGCCTGGTGTTCACGCTGCACAGCGCCGCGGCGGGCCTCGCGGCCCGGCTCCAGGTGCGGCTCGAGGGCCCCACGCGCCGCCAGTGGCTCGAGTTCACCAACACCACGGGCCGGGAACTGCTGCTGCTCGACGTGGAGCTCGACGACTTCACGCTCGCGGACGCCGTGACCGGCGGCGGCTCCGGCCAGCCGGTGTTCCTGGCGGACGAGGCCTTCGCGGCGATCGAGCACCCCTCCGGCGACAACCGCGCGACCGGCGGCCGCGTGCAGCTCGCCCACTACCCGGGCCGGCGCCTGGCCCCGGGAGCCAAGTTCCGCAGCCATCCGGCCCTGGTGAGCGTGGCCCCGGCCGGGGCGGCCCGCGCGCATTTCCTCGCCTACCTCGAGGCCCGCAGCCGGCCCCGGCCGGGCATGATCGGGGTGTACACGCCGTTTGGCATCAACAACCAGTGGGGCGCCTGCCCCGCGCTGGATGACGAGCAGACGCTGGACGTGCTCGCCCACCTCGGGGAACTGCGGCGGCGCGGCGTGCGCTTCGACTACTTCACCCTCGACACCGGCTGGGTCGACCCTGCTTCCGATCTCACGCGGTTCAAGCCCACCGCGTATCCCCGCGGGCCCGGCGAGGTCCTCCGGCGCATCCGCGCGCTGCACCTGAAGTTCGGCCTCTGGTTCGCCACCAGCTGGGGCCTGCAATCCTGCTGGGACTACCCCGGGGCCTTCCCGGACGGACGGCCGCCCACCCAGCTCTACCGCGAGGGCTACCCGCTCGGGGCCGACGGCCTCACGTTTTGCCTCGGGGAAAAAAAGTACCGCGCCCTCCTGCAAAAAGCCGTGCTCCACCACGTGCGGGTGAACGGCGCCCGGTTCCTCAAGTTCGACGGCGGCAACTACGCCTGCGACCACCCGGGCCACGGCCACCTCCCCGGCAAGTACGCGACCGAGTCGATGCACGAGTGGCTGATCCAGCTCGCCCGGCGCGCCCGCGCGATCGCCCCCGACGTCTTCATCATGTGGTACTGGGGGCTGCGCTCGCCCTTCTGGGCGCTGCACGGCGACGCGATCTTCGAGTCCGGCCTGCAGATGGAGGGCTCGGGCACCAGCTCGTTCCCGACGCTCCACTACCGCGACTCCGTCACGCTCGCCCAGGACCAGAACGCCCAGCACGCGCAGAACATCCCCCCCCGCCACAAGGACAGCCTCGGCGTCTGGCTCTCCGACACGCGCTGGGGCAACTTCATGGGCGGCGAGCGCTGGCGCGAGAGCCTGGTCATGGACCTGGGCCGGGGCAGCCGGCTCTTCCCCAACCTCTGGGGCAACCTGCGCCACCTGACGGAGGCGGACGTCGACTTTCTCGCCTGGATCACGGCCCTCGCGCGGGAGCACGCCGCGTGCTTCACCCACCGGCGCCTCGTCGGCGGCGACCCGTTCCGGAACGAGGTCTACGGGTATGCCCACGGCCGCGGGACCCACGGCTTCGTCTTCCTGCACAACGCCCACTTCGCCGCGCGTCCCATCACCCTGCGGCTCGACGCCACGCTGGGGCTCCAGGGCCCGCCGGGCGCGCCCGCGCCGGTGGTCGCCCTGTTTCCCGAGCGCCGCCAGCTGCGGCACCCCGACGGCCGGCACCCCCGGCTCGGCGAGGAGCTCGCGCTCTGGCTGCGCCCCTTCGAGACCCTGCTGCTGGAGGTGGGCCCGGCCGGACGGACGCCCCCCCGCCTGCCCCGCCGGCTGATCACCGCCGCGCAGGCGGCCGACCTCGGCCGCGCCCTGCCCCTGCGGACCGTGGCCGACGATCCGCGGCTCGACGTGCGCTTCATGGACGCGGCGGCGTTCGTCCAAAAAAACCTGCTCCGGCAGACCACGACCTACGCCGCCACCCTGCCGGCCCTGGCGGGCGACCCGCCGATCCTCACGCTGGTCATCCGCCTGCGTCAGGGCGCGGCAGAGTGGAAATACGCCCCGACGGTGGTGCAGATCGTGCAGGTGCTGGCCCGCGTGGGCGGAGACAAGGTCCAGCTCATCCCCATGCCCGACGGCCGCCAGCACGGCAACACCCAGTCCTATGGCTGCTCCTGGCTGACCTACCGGGTCCGCCTCAACCCGCAATGGTCGCGCCGGCCGCTGCAGTTCGCGGTGCACGCCCACCTGCCGGACGGGGTCGAGGCCGTCGTCGAGGCGTGGGTGGTCCGCCGCTGGTGGCAGGAGAACCCGCGCCCCACCGCCGACGGCTACTACACCTACGCCCCGTCGTGAGGCCGCCCCGCTCCGGACTAATTTGCTGTCCTTCCGCGCAGGTAGCCGGTTAGTCCTTGCCCCGTCGCATGCACGCCCCCGTCAACATCCAGCTCATCGGTTCCGAAGTCGCCATCATCTGGGATGACGGGGCGGAAAGCTATTTCACCGGGCAGCAGCTGCGGGCCGCCTCGCCGAGCGCGGAGACGCAGGGGGAGCGCGATATCTTCGGCCATCAGTACGGCGGCGGCGGCTCCCGGGATTTCACCGGCGTCGAGGTCCTCGGCTGGGTGCAGGTCGGCAACTACGCCATCCAGTTCAATTTCAGCGACGGCCACCGCACCGGCCTGTACAGCTACGACTACCTCCGAAAACTCACCGCACCGTAAGTTGGCCGTCCCGGCCGGCCGCTTTTCCCCATGTCCTCCTCCGTCTTCCCCGCCCGCACCACGACCGCCGAGATTGAGCTCGGCACGACGCTGCAGCCGAAGTTCGGGCCCGACGGCCTGATCCCCTGCATCGCGCAGGACGCCCAGTCCGGCGAGGTCCTGATGTTCGCCTTCATGAACGCCGAGTCGCTCGCGCACACGCTGGCGACCCGCCGGGCCACCTACTGGAGCCGCTCCCGCGGCAAGCTGTGGGTGAAGGGCGAGGAGTCCGGCAACGTGCAGCACGTGCAGGAAGTCCGCACGGACTGCGACCAGGACGTGCTCCTGATCAAGGTCGAGCAGCGCGGCGCCGCCAATGCCGCCTGCCACAACGGCTACGCGTCCTGTTTCTACCGCAAGGTCTCCGACCTCGCCGACCCCGCGCGCAAGCTGCAGTTCATCGCCCAGCGCCTCTTCGACCCGGCGACGGTCTACAAGAAGAAGTCCTGAGTGCCGCGGGCCGACCCGCTCAGACCCCGCCCGGCGCCAGGCCCCGCTCGCTCGACTGGGCGAAGGTGATCATGCGCTGGAACTCGGGCGTGGCCGCCTGCGGGTGGGCCTGGAGCTTCTCCAGCGCCTGCGAGCGGTTGAGGCCGTCGCGGTAGAGGATGCGGTGGAGCTGCTTCACCCGCTCGAGCTGCTCGCCGGTGTGGCCGCTGCGCTCGAGCCCGACCTTGTTGTAGGCGCGCACCTGGGCGGGGACGCCGTCGGCGATGAAGTAGGGCGGCAGGTCCTGCACCAGCTTGGCCATGGCCGAGAGCATCGCGTAGGCGCCGATCCGGCAGAACTGGTGGATGCCGGCCGCCCCGCCGAGCACGGCATGGTCCTCCACCGTCACATGGCCGGCCATCGAGATGGCGTTGCTCATCACGATGTGGCTGCCCAGCCGGCAGTCGTGCGCAATGTGGCTGTAGGCGAGGATCGTGTTGTCGGAGCCGAGCACGGTGTCGTCGCCGTCCTGGGTGGCGGCGTGGACCGTGACGTACTCGCGGAAGACATTGCGGTCGCCGGCGCGGACGCCGGGGCGGCCGCCCCGGTACTTCAGGTCCTGGGTCTGGCCCCCGACACAGGCGTAGGGGAAGACCTCGCAGCCGCGACCGAGCGTGGTCGCGCCCTCGACCGAGGCGTGGTGATGCAGGCGGGTGCCGTCGCCGAGGACGACGCCGGCGCCGACAAAGGCGAACGCCCCGAGCACGACGTCGGCGCCCAGCTGCGCCCCCGGCTCGACCACGGCGGTGGGGTGAAGGGTGACGGCCATGGGCTTAGGCGTCCGCCTCGTCGACCACGGCGAACATCAGCTCGGCCGAGGACACGACCTGCCCGTCCACCGTGCAGTGGCACTCGGCGGCGGCGAGCTTGTCGCCGCGGTACTTGGTGATCTTGGCGTTGATGATGATCTGGTCGCCGGGCCGCACCGGCTTGCGGAACTTCACCTTGTCCGCGCTCATGAAGAAGGCGGTCTTGCTGGTGTTGCCGCTGCGCCGGAGCATCACGATGCCGGCGGCCTGGGCCATCGCCTCCAGCTGCAGCACGCCGGGCATGACCGGGTTGGCCGGGAAATGGCCGGTGAAATAGGGCTCGTTGATCGTGACGTTCTTGATCGCGACGAGCTCGTCCTGGCCGATGAACTCCACGATGCGGTCGAGCATCACGAACGGGTACCGGTGCGGGATGGTCTCGAGGATGCGGCGGATGTCGAGCGAGGTCTCGGTGGGCAGCACGGCCGACGACCGCGGCTTCTTCTTCGGCCCCTTCCGGCGCTCCTCCAGCTGGGCGTAGAGCGCCTTGGTCAGCTCGGCGTTGATCGCATGGCCCGGGCGCGTCGCCACGATGTGCGCCTTCAGCGGCAGGCCGAGCAGGACCACGTCGCCGATGATATCGAGGATCTTGTGGCGGACGAACTCGTCCTTAAACCGCAGGGGCTCCTTGGAGATGATCTTGTCGCCGCGGATCACCACCGCGCAGTCGAGCGAGCCGCCCTTGATCTTGCCGAGCTTCAGCAGCTCCTCGATGTCCTCGTAAATCGTGAACGTCCGGGCCGCGGCGACCTGCGTCATGTAGACGTCCGGGTCGATGGTCAGGGACAAGTGCTGGGTGTGGATGCCGCGGTCGTCCGCCGACGTGCAGGAGATCTTCAGCTCGTCGCACGGCAGGGCGATGATGGACGAGTCGCCGCGGGTGACCGAGACGGGGGCGTCGAGGGTGAAGTATTCGCGCTCCTTGGCCTGTTCCACCGGCTCGCCCTGCAGGATCAGGTTGACGTAGGGCTTGGCCGAGCCGTCGAGGATCGGCGGCTCGGAGGCGTCCATCTCGAGGACCACATTGTCGATGCCGCAGCCGTGGAGCGCACTGAGGACGTGCTCGACGGTGTGGATCTTGGCATGGCCGGACTGGATGGTGGTGGCCCGCACCAGATCGGTCACCTGGTCGATCCGCGGGCGCAGCTCCGGGCGGCCGGGGAGGTCGGTGCGCCGGAACAGGATGCCATGGTCCGCCGGCGCGGGCTTCATCGTGAGCGTGACCGCCTCGCCCGTGTGCAGCGCATTGCCGGTGATGGAGACCTCGCGCGCGAGCGTGCGTTGTTTCATAGGGTGGGCAGAGTCTCGGAAACCCGCCGGGCAGAGCGCAAGCGCGGAGATGGGCGAGGCCTTGACACCGCCGGAGCGGTTTCTTCACTCTGGACCCTTTACACCTTAAAACCGCATCCAACCGACCCTCCGTCATGCCCGCCGCCAACGACATTCGCAAAGGCCAAGTCATCAAGTTCAACGGTGAAGCGCACCTCGTCATGGAGACGCAGCATCGCACGCCCGGCAACCTGCGCGCCTTTGTGCAGGTGAAGATGCGCAATCTGCGCTACGGCAAGGCGCTCGACCAGCGCTTCGCCTCGACCGACAACATCGAGGTGCTCGCGACCGAGAAGAAGAGCCTGGAGTTCAGCTATGCGGACCGCGAGGCCTTCGCGTTCATCGACCCGGAGACCTTCGACCAGATTGAGCTGAGCGCCGAGCTGCTGGGCGACAGCAAGAACTACCTGACCGCCGGCGGGAAGGTGGACGTGCTCTTCGTGGACGAGAAGCCGCTCACTCTCGAGCTGCCCTCGACCGTGGCCCTGAAGGTGATCGAGAGTTCTGACGGCATCAAGGGCGACACCGCCAGCAACGTCCAGAAGCCCGCCAAGCTCGAGACCGGCCTGATGGTGCAGGTCCCCCTGTTCATCAAGGAAGGCGAGCTGATCAAGGTCAGCACCGCCGACGGCACCTACCTCGGCCGGGTTTGACCCGCCGGACGAGGCGCGGGCCCGGAGCCTACGCCCGGGTCGCCGCCGCCACCGCCGCCTGGTGATTCGCGGCGGCGGTCGCCAGACTGTCGCCCGAGCACCCGAGGTCGCGCAGGCGACCGTCGCGCAGCCCGTAGATCCAGCCGTGGATCGTCAGCGACTGACCGCGCGCCCAGGCCTCCTGCACGATCGAGGTCTGCCAGACATGGGCGGTCTGCTCGATCACGTTGAGTTCGCATAGCCGTGCGCTCCGCGCGGTCTCGTCGGCCACGGCGCAGAGGCAGGCCTCGTGCTGCTCCCGCACGTCCTGCACGTGGCGCAGCCAGTTGTCGGCGAGCCCCACCCGCTCGCAGCGCATGACGGCGCGGACGCCGCCGCAGCCGTAGTGGCCCACCACCATGATGTGGCGGACCTTTAGGACATCGACGGCGAACTGGATCACGGACAGGCAGTTCAGGTCGGTGTGGACCACGACGTTGGCCAGGTTGCGGTGCACAAACACCTCCCCGGGCAGCAGTCCGATGATCTCGTTCGCCGGCACCCGGCTGTCGGAGCAGCCGATCCAGAGGTACTCGGGCGTCTGCTGCTGGGCCAGCTTCTCGAAAAAATGCGGGTCCCGCCGGCGGGTGGCGTCGGCCCAGGCGAGGTTCTGCTCAAACAAATGCGGCAAGGGATCCATGCGCGGCGGCATGCTTCGAGCCCTGGCGAGATTGTCCACTCCGAACTCCAGCGGCCCCGGCCCCGGGGCCGGGGCTTGGCGCCCCACCCCGGCGCGCCGATCGGCCTGTTTCGGCATTGCCGCCGGCGGTTCGGTCCCCACACTGGCCGGCCATATGGGACGCCAATGGCTCCACGCCAAACGTGCGATCGTCAACCTGAAGAAGGGCCAGACGGTCGGCAAACTCGTGAAGGAAATTACGGTCGCCGCCAAGCTCGGGGGCGCCGATCTCACCGGCAACGCCCGGCTGTTCGCCGTGGTCGAAAAGGCCCGGAAGGCGAGCGTGACCCGCGACGTCATCGAGCGGGCCATCGCCAAGGGCGCCGGCGGCGGCGGCGACAAGACCGGCCTGGAGCACATCATCTTCGAGGGCTACGCCCCGCACAAGGTGCCGGTCATCGTCGAGGTCTACACTGACAACCACCAGCGCACCGCGCCGGAAATCCGCCTGCTCTTCCGCCGGGGCGTCCTCGGCAACTCCGGCAGCAACAAGTTCCTGTTTGAGCACGTCGGGCTGGTCGAGGCGCACCATGCCGACCTCGGCATCGACCGCGAGACCGCCGCCATCGAGGCCGGCGCCAACGAGGTCGAGCCCCTGACCCACGAGCAAAACGACGACATCCCCGAGCACCGCACCGGCGCGCGCTTCATCGTCGACCGCACCGCCGTGCACGCCGTCTCCGTCTGGCTCGCGAGCCACGGCTGGACCGTCATCACCAGCGAAATCGGCCACCTCGCCAAGACGTTTCCGGAGCTGGACGAGCCGACCCGGGCCGACGTCGGCGAATTCCTGCAGGCGCTCGAGGACCACGACGACGTCCAGCGCGTCTGGGCCGCGGTCAAGTAAGCTGCGGCCGGGCGTCGCCCGGTCTCGGCCCCGCGGCGGGCGTCACTGCGGCGCGACCACCTGCACCGCCCGCGTTGCGGTGTAGCTCTGCCCGGCGGGATCCGTCGCCCGAACCGCGATCACATGCGGGCCGGCCGGCAGGTCGGCGGGCAGATAGCTGCGCCAGAGGTGGTAGCAGACCACCGGGTCCGGCAGCCGCGGCGTCGCCCGCGGGACCGCCAGGTCGTCCTGTTCCAGGTAGAGCTTCGCGTAGGCCGGATCCCAGTCGAGCACCCGCCGCATCGGGTTCCACGCGCGGTCGTCGACGCGCGACTCGATGGTCCAGCCCTCGTGGCCGTTGAAGACGTTGGCGTAGTAGGACACGTAGCCGGTGCGGGCCCGGGCGGCGACCGGCGCGTGCAGGCCGATCTGGTAGTCGGCGGGGTGCCGCGCCGCGCGGTAGTCCACCCGCGCCGCGGTGCCGTCCACCGTCAGGATGCCATAACCGTGCGGCGTGCCATCGGCCATCGTGGCCAGGGGGATGCCCTGGGCGTCCGGCGGACCGCCCCAGAAGCCACCGCTCGCGGCCGCCACGTTGTACTCGTGCAGCGGCTGCGCGCCGGTCCAGCCCTCGGCGGCGCCATGGAACACGTGCCGCTGGTAGTGCGTGTGCCCGGAGAGCCAGAGCGTGTGCGGGCGGTCCTGCAGCAGCGCGTAGAGCCGGGCGCGGTCGGCGCCCCGGAAGGTCTCGGCGTTCAGCGGATTCGGGTGAAACCAGGGGATGTGCACCAGCAGCACCACCAGTTCGTCCCGCGGCGTCACGCGCAGCAGGTTCGCGAGGAACTCAAACTGGTCCGCGCGCAGGCCGCCGATGTACCGCGGTCCCCCCAGGTAGCGCACGTCGTTGAGCGCGACGAACAGCGCCCGGCCGTGGTGAAACGCGTAGGTGGAGGGGCCGTACGCCTGTTCAAAGCTGGCGGTCGCGCGCCGGTCGTCCGCCGCGCCCAAGTCCAGGTCGTGGTTGCCGTTGACCCGGTACGCCGGGATCCCGATGCGCGCCATGGCCGCGGCCAGCGGACCGTCCAGCTCGTGCCGGTCAAAGACCACGTCGCCGAGCGTCACGCTGAAGGCAAAGTCCCGGGTGCCGGCGAGCCCCGCGGCCAAGGTCCGGTCGAAATAGCCGACTTCCTGCAGCGACGACGGCTGCGGATCCGCGAAGAGGAGCACGCGGAAGCGATCCGGCTCGTCGCCCGCCACGAGCGGGAAGTCCGCCGCGCCGTCCGGCGCGGGGCGGCGCTGGAACAGCGGGAGTTGGAGCGCGTTCACCGGCGGGTGCCAGCCCCGGGGCTTGATCACGAAGAGCCGGGCGCCGTCCAGCGCCGCGAACGCATAGCCGCCGGCGGCGTCGGTCGGCACCACCGTCCGGCCGTCGGAAACCCCCACCCCGGCCAGGCCGGGTTCGCCGGCGTCGCGCCCCCCGTTGCCGTTGCGGTCGTCGAAGACAACACCATGCACCGGCGCGGCCACGGCCGCCGAACGGACCGCCAGCACGAGCGTCAATGTCACGAGCAAACGGGGTAAAGTCATGCGCGGAGCCAAAGCCCCGGACCCCGCCGGGTCGAGTCCGGATGCGGCCCGGGCGGGCCGCAGGGCCCTCGTCTTTCCCCTTCCGTCCCGCCCCGTTCGGCCCCAGCCTGCGGGCACCCCATGAAGCTCACCCCGATCAACAGTGCCGAGGCCGTCTTCGAGGCCTTCCACGATCCCCAGCTCAGCGAACTCAGCCAGTGGAGCGTCAGCGGCGACGGCGTCACCGGCTTCAAGGTCTGGCAAAACTGGCTCTGGGTCCAGTGGGCCTGGGAGCGGCCGGCGGCGGATGGACGGGTGGTGCGGTTCTGCCGCGCCTACGACCTCGACTGTGCCGACTACGACCGGATCATCGTGAACGCGGCGATCCCCGAGGGCGGCTATTACACGCTCCACGCCGAGACCGATGCCGGCCCCCGCACCCGCCGGGGCGAGCCCTACGGGGCGATCAAGCGCGAGGAGTGGCTGCCGCTCGACGGGGCCCGGCGCGTGCGGTCGCTGACGATCGAGGCCCACTATCCGAAGGGCGCCGCGGGCGACGCCTGGATCTACTGGCTGGCGCTGCAAAGCACGGCCCGCCTGCCCGCGCATCTCGCCCAGTGGCGGGGCTACGACGAGCGCTGGGCCAGCTACCTGCAGCCGGCGGATTTCACGCCGACCTTCCAGCCCACCTACGGCCTGCTGCTCACCGCCGAGGAAATGACCGCGGTGCGCCGCGAGTTCGCGGCCTCGCCGACGGCCGACGCCATGCGCGAGGCCGCCGCCGAGGCGCGCGCCATCCGGCCCGAGGACCTGATCGGGCAGCACGTGAACTTCTGGAACTCGAACACGCTCCGCCGCGAGCGCGACCACGGCAAGGTCATCACCATCCACGGCGCCAACGCCGCCCAGGCCGGCCTGCTGCTGCAGGACAAGGAGCTGTGCCGCCTGGCCGCGCGCTTCGCCCTCAGCATCGCGCACTGCGAGCGCTGGGACGACAGCTTCGTGTGCTACATGCCCGGCAGCGCCTGGGAGCAGCGCAGCTTCACCCAGTCCATCTGCGTGTTCGAGACCGCCCTGATCCTCGACCTGTGCGGCGAGTGGTTCACCCCGCTGGGCCGGCAGCTCATCCTGCGGCGGATCGCGGAGGAGGGCCTGGGGCACCTGAACTACACCACGTGGTGGTGGGAATACCTGTTCCACTGCAACCAGCTCGCCTGGTTCGCGCCCGGGCGCATCCTCGGCTACCTGCTGCTTGAGCGCACCCTGCCGGTGCGCTGCGAGAGCCACCCCCGGCCCGACCCCTCGCGCGTCGCGCCCTACACCGAGCTCGCCACCCAGGACCTGCTGGAAAACCTGGACCGCGTGCTGCTGGCCGACGGCGGCTACGTCGAGGGGCCCACCTACTTCACCTGGGTCGCCCGGCAGGCCTTTGTCGCCCTGCACCTCTACGCCCGCGCCCGCGGCCGGTCGCTGCAGGACCTGATGCCGGCGCAGATGAAGAAAACCGCGCTGATGGCGGAAGTGCTCTACTCGACCGACGACCGCCAGGACACGATCCTGATCTGCGACGCGATGTATGCGTTTCCCGAGGCCCTCGCCTTCCTCGCGGCCTTCATGCCCGACAGCCACTGGGTCACGATGTACCGCAAGCAGCTCCGGCGCGCCGGCGCCGCCCCCTCGCTCCTGGCCATGGGCCTGTCGAGCAACATCCCGGCGGAGGGCCCGCCGCTGCGTCCGTTCGTGGACATGCCCGAGACCGGCATGACCTGCTCCGTGCGGTCGCTCGGCGGCCAGGTGGTGAAGCTCTTCCTCATGGGCAACAAGTCCGGCGCCAGCCACACGCACGAGGACAAGGGCAGCTTCGTGCTGGAGTTCGCCGGGGACACCTTTGCCCAGGATTTTGGCGTCGTGGACTACAGCAACCCGCTCGTCGAGCAGCTCAAGACCGCCCAGCGCCACAACATGCTCGTCCCCTGGTCGCTCGGCCTGCGGCCCAAGCCGACCAACCCGATCAACGCCAACATCCACGCCACCGGCAGCGGCGACGCGACCGCCTTCCATGCCACCATGGACGTCACCGCCGGCTGGGAAGGCTGGTTCCGGCGGTGGCAGCGCACCTGGGATTCCCCGGCACCGGACCAGATCGTCATCACCGACGAGTGGGCCGTCGAGCAGGGCGAGGGCGCGATCTTCCACTGGACGACGACGCTCCCGATGCGCCGCGAGGGGGACAAGATCGTCATCGAGGGCCGGCGCGGCCGGGCCGAGATCACGATCCCGCCCGGCACCGAGGCGGTCATCGAGGAACTGCCGCTGATGGATCCGGCGCGGCGCGCCATCGACGAGCTCCGCCGCGAGCTCGTGCGCTTCGGGCTCCGCCACGCCGCGACCCAGCCGCGCCTCTCGATCCGGCAGCGCGGACAGGCCGGCACGCTGCGGGTCGCCGTCAAGCTGAGCCTCAACCCGGCCAACTAGCTCCCCCGCCCCACCGGGCCGAGCCGGCGGGTGCCCGGCGGGCGTCCGGCGCGGGCCGGGCCACGAGCCGACAAAAAAGCCCCGGCGTGGCGGCCGGGGCTGAGGGGGGAGGCGGGGGCCTTAGGCCACGCGCTCGACGATGAGCGGCGGGGGCGTCGGGCGCTTGGGCGCGAGGCGGTACGCGTTCTTGAAGTGATCGAGCGCCTGCTCGAGCTTGGCCTCGTCGTTGTAGTGGATCATCATCAGCGGCTCGCCCTGCTTAACCTGCGTGCCGACCTTCTTGATCTCGGAAACGCCCACCGCATAGTCGAGCTTGTCGTGCGGGGTTTCCTTGCCGGCGCCGAGGAGGTGCACGCCGCGCGCGATCATGGCCGCGTTGATGGTGTGGACGTAACCGCGCTTGGGCGCGGGCAGCTTGCGGATGTGCTTGGCCGCCGGGAATTTGTCCGGGTGGTCGATCCACGTGGTGTCGCCGCCCTGGGCCTTCACGAGATCCTTGAACTTCGCGAGGGCCGAGCCGTCGGTCAGATGGCGCTGGACGGTCTGCTTGGCGGAGAGTGTCGAGCCCGCGACGCCCGCGAGGCGGACGATTTCCATGCCGAGCTTCAGCACGAGTTCCTTCATGTCCTCGGGACCCTCGCCCTTGAGGAGGGCGATGGCTTCCTTGACCTCAAGCGAGGTGCCGACGGTGTCGCCGAGCGGCTGGTTCATGTCGGTCACGAGGGCGACGCAACGGCGCTTCATCGAGCGACCCACCCGGGTCATCGAGCGCGCGAGCTGCTTGGCCTGCTCCAGATCCTTGATGAAGGAGCCGTTGCCCCACTTCACGTCGATCACGAGCCCCTCGGAACCCTCGGCGAGCTTCTTGGACAAGACGCTGCCGGTGATGAGCGGGAGGCTCGGGATGGTGCCGGTCTCCTTGCGGAGGGCATAGAACTTGGCGTCAGCCGGGGCCAGGGCCTCGCTCTGCTGGACGATGGCGCCGCCGATGCGGGCCAGTTGCGATGAAAACTGCTCGATGGTCTGGTGGCTCTTGAAGCCGTGGAAGCAGCCCAGTTTGTCGAGCGTGTTGATGACGTAGTCGTGCTCGACCCCGCACATCATCGGCACCACGACACCGCTGGCCATGGCGAGGGGGACGAGGACCAAGGAAGTCTTATCGCCCACGCCGCCGGTCGAATACTTGTCGATCTTGGGTTTGGCGATGTGCGAAAGGTCGATCACCTCGCCGGAGAGCATCATTTCCTCAGTCAGGTCAGCCGTTTCCTGGGCCGACATGTTGGAGAAGTAAATCGCCATCATCAGCGCAGACAGCTGGTGCTGGGGCATTTCGCCATCTAGCGTGCTATCAATGATGTAGCGAATTTCCTCTTGCGTGAACTCACCGCCGTCGCGCTTCTTCTCGATCAGAAACTCGAACGTGGGCTTGATGAATCGGCGAGTGGGAATATTGCGTTTGCTCATGTGGGTAAGGTGCTTGCCGAGGCAGGGGCCGCGGCGCGGAAAAGTTTGTCATCACACCCGCTAATACCAATTTGTCGAGCCAAAACTGCCCGCCCCGGAGGCGTCGCAGCAGTCAATTTCCGAGGTTTCTGGCTTCCCGGCACCCGGCAAGCCGACCCTAACAGCCCTAGTCAGGGGCGCTCCCAATTGACCTATCCCTTATTGCCCGGCGGAGCATTAATAGTCTGTCCCTTATCGGGGACTTAGCGGGAAGCGCAGCCTCTGATTTGAAAGAGAGCCGCTCGCAGCCGCGGGTTGCAGCTTGGGGCGGGGGGCAGTTGGCGGTCTGGCGGGGCGGCTTATCCCATAGTTTGCTGCCCAGTCTGGTCACGGCCCAAATCCACGCTTGCGCGCGCCCGGGCCGAGGCTGTGAAGTGAGCGGATGCCGGTTCCTTTCAATCTCGCCGACGCCCTCGATGCGGCCCTCAAGTCCGCCGCCACCGCCGCCGGGCTCGAGGCCGGTGCCTTCGTGCCCGAAGTGAGAACGGCGGACGCCCGCCATGGCGATTTTCAGGCCAACGGGGTCCTCGGCTACGCCAAGGCCCGCAAGCTCAACCCCCGCGCCCTCGCCGAAAAACTCGTCGCCGCCCTGCCGGCCGAGCTGACCGCCGCCTACGAGGTCGTCATCGCCGGCCCCGGCTTCATCAACTTCACCCTGAAGCCCGCCACCCTGCTGGCCTGGCTGCGCACCCACGACTCCGCGGACCACCTCAAGGCCAGCGCCGCCACCGCCCGCCGCGGCCAGACCTGGGTGGTCGACTACTCCTCGCCCAACACCGCGAAACAAATGCACGTCGGCCACCTGCGGTCGGCGGTCATTGGCGAGGCCATCTGCCGGCTGCTGGAATTCAGCGGCACCCGGGTCGTGCGCGACAACCACATCGGCGACTGGGGCACCCAGTTTGGAAAGCTGATCTGGGCCTACCAGCGCCACCTCGACCCCGCCGCGCTCGCCGCCGACCCGCTGGAGGAGTTCGAACGGCTCTACCAGGTCGGCAATACCGCCGCCGAGGCCGACCCCGCCGTGCTCGAGCAGGCCCGCCAGGAACTCGTGAAGCTCCAGGCCGGCGACCCGGCCAACCTCGCGATCTGGAAGAAAATCAACGACGTCAGCCTCGGCGCCTTCCAGCAGATCTACGACCAGCTCGGGATCCGGTTCGACGTCACCCTCGGCGAGAGCTTCTACCACGACCAGGTGGCCCGGGTCTACCGCGAGCTCACCGCAACCGCCCTCGCCGCGGAAAGCCAGGGCGCGCTCGTCGTCTTCCACCCGGAACACCCGCGGTTCAAGACCCAGCCCTTCATCATGCGCAAGGCCGACGGCGCCAGCAACTACGCCACCACCGACCTCGCCACCGCCCTCTACCGCCTCGAGCACTTCCACGCCGACGGCATCGTCGTCGTCACGGACTTCCGCCAGGCCGACCATTTCGAGCAGCTGTTCCTGACGGTGCGGAAGTGGTTTGCCGCGCAGGCCTACCGCCTGCCCGAGCTCCACCATGTGACGTTCGGCGCCGTGACCGGCGAGGACGGCAAGGCGCTGCGCACGCGCGACGGCGGCACGATCAAGCTCAAGGAACTCCTCGCCGAGGCCGAGGCCCGCGCCTTCGCCCTGGTGAGCGAGCGCAGCGCGGACCTCCCGCCCGAGGAGCGCCGCGCCATCGCCGCCGTCGTGGGCGTGGCCTCCGTCCAATACGCCGACCTCGCGCAGAACCGCTCCAGCGACTACGTCTTCGCCTGGGACAAGATGATCTCCCTCGAGGGCAACACCGCCGCCTACCTGCTCTACGCCGGCGCGCGCATCCACTCGATTTTCCGCAAGCTCGGCGCCACGCCGGGCGACGCCGCCAGCGAGGCCGCCGCCAGCGCCCTCGAAACCCCCGCGGAGTTCGCGCTGGCGCGCAAGCTGGTGAAGTTCGCCGACGCCATCCGGCTCGCGACCGACACGCTGCGGCCGCACTTCCTCGGCCTGTACCTCTACGAGCTGGCGGGCGACTACAGCGCGTTCTACGCCGCCGACAAGGTGGCCGTCGAGGACCCCGCGGTCCGCGCGCGCCGGCTGCTGCTCTGCGCCCGCACCCTGCTGGTCCTCGAGACGGGCCTGCGCCTGCTCGGGCTGCGCACCCTGACCCGCATGTGACGGGCGCGGCGGGCCGCGGCCAATAAACTCTTGCCGCTTCCCCGGGCGGCGCCCACATTTCGCGGCCATGGCCATCGAGGAAATTTACATCCGCAGCGAGACGGAGACGGAGGCGCGCGGGCCCTTCAACCTCGAGCAACTGATCTCCCTCGCCGACACCGGCCAGGTGACCGCCGCGACCCTGTTTTACGATGCCGCCACCGAGCAGTGGGCGACCATCGGGTCCCACCCCGAGCTGATGGCCGAGGTTTTTCCCCAGCGGAAAAAGCTCAAGATCAAGGCCAAGGTGAAGATGGACATGCTGAACCAGGAGAACGACAGCACCGCGCCCATCACCGTGGATGAAATGCTGGCCGCGGCGGAGGGCCGCACCGCGGAGACGGCCGGCCGCCAGGATCCCACCATCGCGATGGCCCGGGCCGCCGCCATTGGGCGCTGGTCCGTGATCCTGATCCTGCTGGTGGCCACCGCCGGCGAGGTCCTGCCCTCGGTCGATGCCATCATGGCGGGCGACCTGGGAAAGCTCGTCTCGCACCCGCTGGTCGCCTTTGGCGCGATCGACCTCTTTCTCGCCACCATGCTCGGCCTGGGCGTGGTGAGCTTCTATCCCTTCATCCGCTTCCGGGCCGCGCTCGGCCTGGGTTTCATCGGGTTCCTGCTCGGGGTGGAGGGCCATTCGATGGACCTGCTGGCGCTCGCCGGCGGCTCGCTGGGGCTGTATCTGTGCACCATCTTCGTGAGCTATCTGCCGGTCCTGACGTTTGCCGCCCTCGGACTGGCTGGTCTCGGGGCCGTCTCCTGGCACCTGATGTCCTGAGGCCGCCCCGCGCCCATGGCCAGTCTCGCTGAGCGCGCCCGGAAAATCGCCGGTTTTCTCCACCAGGAAATCTGGCGGCCGGAACTCCTCAAGGACCGCTCGCTGCGCGGCCGCACCTTCGCCGTGCTGCGCGTCTGCTCGATCACGCTCACGGTCTTCAACGAGACCAAGGCGGCCAGCCGCGCCGCGGCGCTCAGCTTCAGCTCGCTGCTCGGCCTCGGTCCGCTCATCGGCGTGGCCGTGCTCGTCGGCGGCTTCATGCTCGGCCAGAACAGCGATCCCCTCGTGCTGGCCAACCAGTTCAGCCGCCTCATCAAGAGCGTCGCGCCCCAGCTCCAGCAGCTTGAGACCCTGGACACCCCGGCCGCCGCCGAGGCCTCCCACGCCGAGCTGGCCGGGCTCATCCAGGGGATCATCGCCGGCTCCCGCTCCGGCACCGCCGGCGTGCTCGGCGCCCTGACGCTCATCCTCATCGTCCTGCTCCTCTTCAAGTCGATCGAGGACACCTTCAACGAGATCTGGGGCGTGCGCAACGGCCGCTCCCTCGTCATGCGCGTCGTCTTCTACTGGACCGTCCTCACGCTCGGCGCCGTGCTCTTTTTTGCCTCGCTCACCCTCTTCGGCGCCGGCGCGTTCATCAACGTCTTCCTCGAGCGCCTCCCCTTCGGCCGCGAACTCCTCCGCGCGCTAAGCTGGTCCCTGCCGCTCTTCTCCGGCCTGGTCCTCGTGGCCCTGCTCACGATCTTCTACCGCTTCATCCCCAACACCCGCGTCTATTGGCGGGCCGCGCTGATCGGCGCGGTCGTGGTCGCGACCCTGCTGCTGATGAACAACTTTCTGGCCTTCCTCTACCTGCGGCGGGTTTACCTCGAAAAAAGCCTCTACGGCTCGCTGGGCATCCTCCCCATCCTCATGCTCGGCCTGTATGTCTTCTGGCTCTTCGTCCTGATCGGCGGCCAGATCAGCTACGCCGTCCAGAACGCCCATTTCCGCAACAGCCAGGCCGCCTGGGGCCAGCTCAGCGAGGCCATGCGGGAACGCCTCTCGCTCGTCGTCCTGCTCACCATCTGCCGCCGGTTCCGCATCTGCCTCCCGGCCGTCACCGCCTCGGACCTCGGCGACATGCTCAGGGTGCCCACCCAGATCCTGAACGAGTGCCTCAACCGGCTCGTGGACATGAAGTTCCTCACCCCCATCCCGCCGCCGCCCGGCAGCGCCCCGACCGACTATTTCTACCAGCCCGCCCGCCCCCTCAGCCACATCACGCTGCTGGAGTTCAAGCGGCTGGATGACAACCTGGGATCCGACCCCGTCGGGCAGGCGCTGGAGCAGATCGACCCGGTCCTGCGGCATTACAACCGCGCCCTCGACCGGATGGGCGAGGAGGAGTTTTTCCAGCAGAGTTTCGAGCAGCTGCTGGCCAAGTACGAGGTCGATGCGACCCATCCCCCCTTCGCCCGGGGCGAAGCAGGCCGGCGGTGACCGGGCACGCGGATTCCGGGCTTCCCTCGGCCCTCCGCCGTCGCGACGTTTTTCTCCCTTGCCTCACACCACCAGCGACCTAGCGTCGCCGGTTTTCCCTCCATGATCTCCTGGATTCAGAAATACTTTCAGCACCACTTCCGCATTATCTTCGCGCTGATCCTGATCAGCACGATCATCTCGTTCATCATCGCCTTCGGCCCCGGCTCCAATCTAGGACGGGGCGACGGCCGGAAGACGGTCACCCGCGAGTTCTTCGGCTACAACCTCGGCTCGCAGGAAGACCAGTCCAAGCTGATCGGTGACGCGGGGCTCAGCGTAAACCTCCAGTCCGGCTACAATTCGCTCGAGGGCGCCGACCTCCAGAACTACGCCTTCCAGCGCGTCGCGGCCCTCGCCTTGGCCGACCAGCTCCACGTTCCCGCCTCCTCCAAGCAGGAAATCGCCGAGTACATCAAGGGGCTCCGCATTTTCGCCGGCGAGGACGGGCAGTTCGACGCCAAGCGCTACGCCACGTTCCGCGACGGCCTCAAGACCAACCCCCGCCTGAGCGAGGCCCTGGTCAGCCGCGTGCTGGCCGACGATGTCCGCGCGGACAAGGTCCAGAAGATCATCGCGGGCCCCGGCTACGTGCTGCCCCACGACGTGCAGACCCAGCTCGATCGCGCCGATTCGCTCTGGACCCTCGCCACCGCCACCGTCGACTACGCCAGCTTCGCCCCCTCGATCCCTGTCAGCGACGTCCTCCTCACCCAGTTTTTCGGGGAGAACTCCTTCCGCTACACCATCGCCCCCCGGGTCGTCACCTCCGTCGCCTCCTTTCCCACCGCCGCCTACCTCGCCGCGGTCAGCCTCGGTGAGTCCGAGGTTCGCGCCTACTACGACGCCAACCCGGGCCGCTTTGTGGCTCCCGCCGCCAAGCCCGCCGTCACCAAGCCCGATCCCGCGGCCGAGTACGCCGCGGTTCGCCCGCAGGTCGAGGCCGCGCTCCGGCAGGAACGCGCCCAGCGCCTCGCCGTGAAGGCCGCGTCCGACCTGTCGTTCGCCCTCTACGATGGCCAGATCACTCCGGGCACGAGCGCGTTTGACCGCCTCCTCACCACCCAGCACGTCGCCCTCAAGCCCCTCGCGCCGTTTGCCCGCGAGGACGGCCCCGCCGAGCTCGGCCGCTCCCCCGAGATCGCCAGCGAGGCCTTCAAGCTCGGGACCAGCCGCGCCTATTCCGATGCCCTCGCCGCCCCCGACGGCGCCGTGGTGCTCTTCTGGAAGGAGACCCAGCCGTCCCGCCAGCCGGCCTTTGCCGAGGTGCGCGCCCAGGTCGCCACCGACTACGCCGCCAACGAAAAGAGCAAGCGCTTCGTCGAGCTCGGCAAGACCCTCCGTGTCCTCATCGAGGCCCGTCTCAAGGCCGGCGACACCTTTGCCCAGGCGGTCACGACCGCCGCCGCGTCCGGCACCGTCAAGGTCGCGACCCAGAGCCTCGCGCCCTTCTCCCGCCGCACTCCCCCGCAGACCCTCGACTCCTCCGTGGCCGGCGCCCTGGAGCGGCTGAGCCAGGGCCAGGTTTCGGACATGATCATCACCAAGGAGCACGGCCTGTTCGTCTATGCCGCCGCCAAGAAGCTGCCCGACCTCAGCGTGACCGGACCGGCCTACGCCGCGATGCGCGCCCAGCTCGCCACCGTCAATGCGCGGATCGGCGCGAGCGCCCAGCTGGCCGCCTTGGTCGAGCAGGAGCTCAAGAAGTCCGAGCCGGCGACAATCAAGTGATCCCGGGGCGCGCGGGGCGCCGACCGTTCATCCCCGCCGCGGACCGCTCGACGTGATTCGCCTCGAATCCGGGCCCCCCGCCGGGCAGGTTTAGCGCGCCGGGCCCCCAGCACCGGCCCCGGGGCAGGAAAGGCAGTAACTTTTCGACACCGGGGGTGTTCTCCCTTTCACTTCCCGTCCCAGCCTCCCCCATGTCCCGCTCCTCCCTTCGCGCCCTCCTGCTCACGCTCAGCCTCGTCCCGTTGGCCGCTCTCCGCGCCGAGGATCCGTCCCCGGCCGCGGCCGCCCCGGACGCTCCGGCCCTGACGGTCGAGGCCTGCATCGCCCGCGCGCTGGAGCAGAACTTCTCCCTGAAGATCCAGGGGTTCTCCACGACCATCGCCCAGGAGTCGCTGCTCGCCGCCGAGGCCCGGTTCGAGCCCGAATTCACCGCCACCACCCAGCGCTCGATGGTGCAGTCCAGCCTCGCGGAGCGCCGCAACCTGACCGACACCCGGCTCGGCGTCGGCCAGACGCTGGCGAGCGGCGCCCTCGTCAACCTGAGCACCAGCCTCGACCGCGCCGGCTACACGCCCCTGCTCGGCACGCCCAACCCCGCCTACAGCAGCGACCTCTCGCTGTCCGTGACCCAGCCCCTCCTCCGGGGCGCCGGCAGCGCCGTGAACCGGGCCGGGATTGAGCGCAGCAAGCTGGGCCTGAGCATCGCCCACCTCGGCTACAAGGGCAGCGTCCTCCAGGTCATCCGCGACACCGAGGCCGCCTATTACAATCTGGTCTTCACCCGCGGCCAGCTGGCCGTGAAGCAGCACAGCCTCCTGCTCGCCCAGCGGCTCTACGACGAGAACAAGGCCCGCCGCAGCACCGGCGTCGCCACGGACCTGGACGTCCTCACCGCCGAGGTGGGCGTGGCCACCGCCCGCAGCGGCGTCGTCACGGCGGAGCAGGAGATGCACAACAGCGAGGACGCGTTGCTCGCCCTGACCGGCCACGTCGAGTTTAACACCCGGATCGGCGCCGTGCAGCTGCCGGCGCCCCCGGAGACCCCCGCCTCGTTTGCGCGCTCCTACCAGCTGGCCCGGGAGAGCCAGCCCGGCCTCAAGGCCACCGAGGCCGCGATCAAGCAGTTCGAGCTCGACGCCGCCACGGCCAAGAACAGCGCCCTGCCGACGCTCAACCTGGGCGGCGCCGTCGGCTACAACGGCACCGACCGCTCCTACGGCAGCGCCCTGGACCAGGCCACGTCCGGCGAGGCGCGCAACTGGCAGCTCGACCTTTCCCTCAGCATCCCGTGGGGCCTGCACGGCGACCGCGCCCGCTACCGGGGCGCCCTCGCCGGCCTCCGCCAGGAGCAGGCCAGCCTGCAGCAGATCGACCAGACCCTCGTGGTGAACGTCCGGACCGCGGTCCGCGCCGTCGAGACCAGCGAGCAGCGCGTCGGCATCTTCAGCCAGGCCACCGAGCTCGCGGTCAAGCAGTACGAGCTCCAGCTCGCCCGGTTCAAGGCCGGCCTCGCCACCAGCCGGCAGGTCCTCGAGACCCAGGACGACCTGGAGTCCGCCCGCGTCAACGAGCTCCAGGCCCGCGTCAGCTTCCACACCGCGCTCTCCTATCTGCACGCGCTGGATGGCAGCTCGCTTGAGCGCTACCACGTCGCGCTGGCCGAGTAAGTCGCGCCGGACCCGGCGCCCCGCATGAGGACCCCTCCCGCGATCCGCTCCGCCCTCTGGGTCTGGCTGATCGCCGCCCTGCTGGCCGGCCGGCTGCAGTTGCTCCCGCGCGTCCCGCCGTCCGCCGTGGCCGGTCTGCTGGGCGGCCTGGTCGCCCTGCTCTTCCTCGCCTACCGGGCCTGGCCCGCTGTCCGCACCTGGGCCGACGGGCTCGAGCTGCGCCTGCTCGTGGCGCTGCACGCCACCCGCCTCGTCGGGATCTATTTCATCCACCTCCACCAGCAGGGAACGCTGCCCCAGGCCTTCGCCCTGACCGGCGGCGTCCGGGCCGTCGTCGTGGCCGTCCTCGCCCTGGCCGTCGCCCTCGCCCCGCTCGCCCCGGCCACGCGCCTGCGGGCCATCGCCATCTGGAACGTCGTCGGGCTGATGGATCTGCTGCTGGTTGTGATCACCGCCCTCCGCCTCGGCCCGGCCGACCCGCTGACCCTGCGCCCGCTGGCGGCGCTGCCGCTGAGCCTGCTGCCGACCCTGCTGGTGCCCCTGCTGCTCGCGACCCATCTCCTGATCTTCGCGCGGCTGCAGCGGGCCGTCCCGCCCGCGCCTGAGGCGCGGTGACGGCGGCGGCTCACTCGCCGAACAGGCCCGCCACCGTCAGGCCCCCGGCCGGGAGCACCCGGTGCGCCGGCAGCTGGGTGCGGAACCAGGTGCGCTGCTTCTTGACCAGCGCCCGCGTATTCTGGGCGATTTCCGCCGCCAGGGCGGCGTCGGACCAGTGGCCCTCGAGGGCGGCAATCACCTCCCGGTAGCCGATCGCCCGCGAGGCGCTCGGGTTGGACTTCAGTCCGGCGGGCAGCAGCCCGCGCACCTCCGCCACGAGCCCGGCGCGCAGCATCTCCGCCACGCGCCGTTCGATCCGCGCGTTCAAGTCCTCCGGCGCCCGGTCCAGGCGGGTCAGGTCGACCCGCCAGTCCGCAAACGGGCCCGGCTGGCGGGCAAAGTCGGCCGCCAGCGCCGCCAGGGTCCGGCCCGAGGCCAGGCAGCGCTCCAGCGCCCGGCTCACGCGCCGCGGGTTTGCCACGTCCAGCGGGCCCAGGCCCGCGGGGTTGAGCGCGCGGAGCCGCGCCACCGCCGCGGCCGGCTCCAGCCCGGCCACCTCCGCCCGCAGTTCCGCCGGCACCGCCACCGCGTCCGCCACCGGCGCAAAGAAGCTCCTCAGGTAAAATCCGCTGCCCCCCACCACCAGCACCTCCCGCCCCCGCGCCTGGATCTCCGCCACCGCCGCCCGCGCGGCGGCCACAAAATACGTCACATCCATCCGCTCCGTCAGGTCCAGCCGGTCGATCAGGTGGTGCGGCACGCGGGCCCGCTCCGCGGCGGTCGGCTTGGCCGTGCCAAGGTCCAGCCCGCGGTAAAACAGCAGCGGGTCGCAGGAGACGATCTCCGCGCCGCGGGCCTCCGCCCAGCGCAGCGCCCACTCGGTCTTGCCGGTGGCCGTGCAGCCGGTGAGCACGCGGAGGGGGGGCTTCATCCTCCCCATCAAGACACCTTTGCCATCCTGCGCGAGGCGAAGAATCGGCCGGCGGTCAGAGTCCGTAGAACGCCACCGCCCGGTTGCGGCCGCGCGACTTGGCCGCATACAGCGCCTTGTCGGCGGCCGCCACCAGGTCGGGGCCGGTCACGGCATCGTCCGGCAGGGCCGCCGCGCCGGCACTGACCGTGACCCGCAGCTCCGGCCCGCCCTCGATCGAGATCGGCGCGCTCTCGACCGCCGCGCAGGCCCGCTGGGCGGCCTGCAGCGCCACCGTCCGGTCCGCCTGCATGATGATCAGCGCGAATTCCTCGCCGCCAAAGCGGGCCGCCCGGTCCACGTCGCGCAGCCCGCGCGTCATCCGGCAGGCCACCTCCTGGAGGACCAGGTCGCCCACCGGGTGCCCGTAGGTGTCGTTGACCCGCTTGAAATGATCGATGTCCACCAGCACCAGCGCGAACGGGTGGCCGAAGCGCCGCGAGCGCTCCTTTTCCTCGGCGAGGATGCGGTCGAACTCCCGGCGGTTCAGCAGGCTCGTGAGCTGGTCGTGGGTCGCCAGCTTGCGCAGGGCCTGCAGGGTGTCGCTCAGCTTCAGGGCGTAGCGGAGCGAGCGCTCGAGCGTGCGGGACGAGATCTCGCTCTTCACCAGATAGTCGAGCGCGCCCGCGTGCATCGCCTCGATGTCCACGAGTTCGGACGATTCCGCGGTCAGGAACACGATCGGCATGCGCACGCCGTTCGCCATGGCCGTGCGGATCAGCTCCAGCCCGTTGCGCGGACCCAGCTGGTAGTCGAGCAGGCAGGCCGCGTGCTGCCCCTCGAGCAGCTTCGCCAGGCCCTCCTCGTAGGTGGCGGCCCATTCGAGCTCGAAGAGTTCGCCGCGGAAGTTCTTGAACAGCCCCTGGACCAGCCGGAACTGGATCCGGTCGTCGTCGATCATGAGGATCCGGCGCTTCATGGGGCAGCGGCGGCCGGCGGGGCGGCGATCAGCTCGGCCAGCCCCGCGGCCACGGCGGTGGTGGCGGTGAAGCCCAGCTCGGCCGTGGCCCGCGCCGGGGAGCCGAGCGAATGCACGATGTCCCCCGTCCGCGCCGGAGCCAGCCGGGGGGCCGGGACGCCCGGATAGTGCCGGGCAAAAATGTCCGCCAGGTCGAGCAGCGAGGTCGCCCGCCCCGTGCAGATGTTGGCCGCACCGGAGACGAGCCCGGGCAGCGTCGCCGCCCGGACGTTGGCGCGGGCCACGTCGCGCACCGCGATGAAGTCGCGCGTCTGCCGGCCGTCGCCGTAAATTGTCACGGCCTGCCGCTCCTGGTAGCGCCGGCCGAAGATCGAGATCACGCCCGAGTAGGGCGACGACGGGTCCTGCCGGGGGCCGAAGACGTTGAAGTAGCGATGGCAGCGGACGGTGAAGCCGTAGCAGGCCCCGTGGCCGAGCAGCAGGGCCTCCGAGGCCAGTTTCGCCGCGCCGTAGGGGCTGAGCGGGGCCTTCTCGGCCGTCTCCTGGATCGGCAACTCGGCCGTGTCCCCGTAAATCGCCGCCGACGAGGCGAAGACCACCCGGCCGACGCCGGCGGCGCGCGCGGCCTCGGCCACCAGGTGGGTCGCCTGCAGATTGAGGGAGAAGTTCAGCTCCGGATTGGCGATGCTTTCCGGCACGCTGACCAGCGCCGCCAGATGGATGATCGCGGCGGGGCGCTCGGCGGCCACCAGCGCGGCCAGCACGCCCGGCGCGGCCACATCCAGCGGGTGCAGCGCAAACGCCGGCTGGCGCAGGGCCGCGGCGAGGTTTTCGCGCCGGCCCGTGCGGAAATTGTCGACCCCGACCACCGCATGGCCCTCCGCCAGCAGCAAGTCCACGGTATGGCTGCCGATAAAGCCGGCGGCACCGGTGACGAGGATCTTGGCCATGGGGGACAGTAGGCGGGCGCGGCGCGGCGGGGCAAGCTAGCAGGTGCCCGGCGACTCCGCCGGGGCTAGGTCCGCCGGGTGCCGGCGGCCAGGTCGGCCGTCACCGTGGCGAGCCGCTCGAGGATGCGGGCGGGGGCCCCGAGGTGGTCCCGGATGCAGTTGACCAGGGCGCTGCCGACCACGACCCCGTCGGCGTGCGCGGCGACCTGCGCCACCTGGGCGCGGGTCGAAATCCCAAACCCCACCGCCACCGGCAGCGCCGTGTGGGCCCGGATGCGGGCCACGGCCTCGGGGATGTTGGCGGCCGCCTCCGCGCGCACGCCCGTCACCCCCTCGCGCGACACGTAATAGATGAACCCGGTCGCCGCCGCGGCGATCCGGGCGATGCGGGCCTCCGGGGTGGTCGGGGCGACGATGAACACCGAGTCGAGCCCGTGCCGGCGGCAGGCCTGCGTGACCTCGCCCGCCTCCTCCGGCGGGAGGTCGAGCGTGAGCAGGCCGTCCAGCCCGGCCTGCTGCGCGTCCCGGACGGAGGCGTCCACCCCGTTCGCGAACACCAGATTGTAGTAGGTGTAGAACACCAGGGGCGCCGCGGGAAACTCCGCGCGGATCCGGCGCACCAGTTCCAGGACCCGGGCGGTGGTCATGCCCGCCTCCAGCGCCCGCTGGGCCGCAAGCTGGTTGGTCGGGCCGTCGGCCAGCGGGTCGGAAAACGGCACGCCGAGCTCGAGGATGTCGACGCCGTTCTGGAGCAGGGTGCGGCAGACCGCGAGGGAGGTGTCGAAGTCGGGGTCGCCGGCGCAGACATAGCCGACAAACGCGGCGCGCTGCTGGGCGCGGGTGCGGGCGAAGGTGGCGGCGAGGCGGGACATGCGAGCGGGCAACTCAAGGCCAAACCCGCCGCGGTGCAACGGCCGTTTTTGCGGCCCTAGGCCAGCTCGAAATCCACCAGCACCGGCCGGTGGTCCGAGGCAAACGCCCGGACCACCTCGCTGCGCACGCGGAGGCAGGGCGGGGGCAGGAACACGAAGTCCAGCAGGCGCTGGGGCAGCGGCGAGGGGAAGGTGCGGCCGGTCACCGGGTGCAGGACGTAGTCGTGGTAGTCCGAGAGGTGGCTGAGCAGCGCGGCGGTGGCATCGGGGCTGGTGCCGGGATTGTTGAAGTCGCCGCAGATCAGCGGCGGCACATGCCAGTGCGCGCGGCGCGCGCGCTGCTGCTCCCGCAGCCAGGCCAGCAGGCGGCCGAGCTGCCGGATGCGGCGCTCGCGCGAGCTGAAATGGAGGTGGAGGTTCACGACCGGCACCCGCCGGCCCGCAAGGTCGAACTCGGCAAAGAGGAAGCCCTTTTCGCCCACGCGGCGCTGGCCGAAGGGGATGGTCTCGGTCGCCAGGATCGGATGGCGCGAGAGGAACGCGTTGCCGTAGCTCAGGTTCAGCAGGCCCTTCCGGCGGTTGTTGATCCCGAACACCGCGTGGGGGAAGCCCGCGTGCAGCCGCAGGTACTCGAGGTGGTCGAAATTCCCCGCCCACCGCGAGCGCTCGTCGATCTCCTGCAGCGCGACGATGTCCGGGTGGAGCGCCTCCAGCAGCCGCGCGATCTTGCGCAGGTTCAGCCGCAGCTTGCGCGCCGAGGTCAGCCCCTGGATCGGGTTCAGCCCCCGGCCATGGGCGATGTTGAACGTAAGGAGACGCACGCGCTGCATGGGACAGCGTGAGCGTGCGGCCCCCGCGCCCGCGGGGCAACGGCAAAGGCGCTCACCGCCCGCTCACACCTTCGCGAGCTGGGCGGCGCAGCACTTGTACTCGGCGGTGGCGGTGACGGGGTCGAAGACGTCGTTGGTGACGCTGTTGGTCGGCTCCTCGGTGAAGTGGAACGGCATCCAGATGAAGTCGGGCCGGACGCGCTCGCCCACCACCGCCCGGCCGGTGACCTGGCCCCGTCGCGTGCGGACCACCACGGTCTCGTCGCTGTGGATGCCGTAGTGCTCGGCCGTCTCGGCGTGGATCTCGACGAAATTGCCCGGGTCCTTCTGGTGGATGACCGCGGCCTTCCGCGTCATGCTGCCGCAGTTGTAATTGTAGAGCGTGCGGCCGGTGGAGAGGATCAGCGGGTATTCGGCGCAGGGCTCCTCCTTCTGGGGCTGGAAGGTGATGGGGTGGAACTTGCCCTTGCCGCGGGTGAACCGGCCCTCGTGCAGGAACGGGGTGCCCGGATGCTCCGGCGTGGGGCACGGCCACTGCAGGCCCCGGTCGCCGATGCGCTGGTGGCTCATCCCGCCGAAGAGCGGCGTGAGCGACACCATCTCGTCGAAGATCTGGGAGGTGTTGTCGTAATGCATCGGGTAGCCCATGGCGGTGGACACCAGGCTGAGGATTTCCCAGTCCGGCTTGGCGGCGCCCGGCGGCGTGACGGCCTTGCGGATCAGCTGCATGCGGCGCTCGGAGGCGCTGAAGGTGCCGTCTTTTTCCGCCCAGCACGCGCTCGGCAGGACGACGTGGGCCAGCTTGGCGGTTTCGGACAGGAAGATCTCCTGGCAGACGAGCAGCTCGAGGCGGCCCAGCTCGGCCATGACCTTGGTCTGGTTCGGCTCGGTGGCGACGAGGTCCTCCCCGACGACGTAGAGGGCCTTGAGCTCGCCGCGACCGGCGGCGGCGATGAAGAGCGGCACCTTGCCGCCGCGGTTCTGCGGGAGCGGCACGCCCCAGGCCTGCTCGAACTTGAGCCGGACGGCCGGGTCGGACCAGTCCTGGTAGCCGGGCAGCTTGTTGGCCATCGCGCCCATGTCGCAGGCGCCCTGGACGTTGTTCTGGCCGCGCAGCGGGTTGACGCCGCTGGCCCACTTGCCGATCTGGCCGCAGAGCATGGCCAGGTTGGCGATGTTCTTGACGTTGTCCGTTCCGCAGGAGTGCTCGGTGATGCCGAGGGTGTAGAAGATCGCGCTGGGCTTGCCCTGGGCGTAGAGCCGCGCGGCCGCGCGGATCAGGTCGGCCTCGACACCGCAGTACTCGGCCGCCGCCTCGATGCTCACCGCGGCCAGGTTCCGCTCAAATTCCGCGAACCCCTCGCAGCGGCTCTCGATGAACGCCCGGTCCGCCAGCCCCTCGTCGAGGATGCAGCGCAGCAGCGCGTTGATCAGCATGTTGTCGCTGCCGGGCCGGTGCTGAATGTGGATGTGCGCGCGCTGGGCCAGCCAGGTCTTGCGCGGGTCGCACACGATCAGCTTCGCGCCGCGGCGCAGGGCGCGCTTCATCTCCAGGCCGATGATCGGGTGCGCGTCCGTGGGGTTCGCGCCGATCAGGAACATCACGTCGCAGTCCTTGATCTCGGTGACGCTGTTGGTCATCGCCCCGCTGCCAAAGGCCGCCGCCAGGCCGGCCACGGTCGGGGCGTGGCAGCTGGTCGCGCAGTTGTCCACGTTGTTGGTCGCTCCCGCGGTGCGCGCGAGCTTCTGCACCAGGTAGTTTTCCTCGTTGGGGCAGCGGGCGGAGGAGACGAAGGCGAGGGCCTCGGGCCCGTGCTGGTCGCGGATCTCGCGGAGCCGGCGGCCGACGAAGCCGATGGCCTCCTCCCAGGTCGCCGTCCGGAAGCCGTCCGCGGTGCGGAGCAGGGGCTGGGTGAGGCGCTCGGGCGAGCTGACGAAATCGAGCCCGAAGTGGCCCTTGACGCAGAGGTTGCCGCCGTTGATCGGCGCCTCGGGGGTGGCGGTGGCGCGCACGATGCGGTTTCGGCGCGGGTCGACCAGCAGGTCCATCTGGCAGCCGACGCCGCAATACGGGCAGATGGTCTTCACCCGGGTCAGGTCGCTCTCGCGCCCCTGGCCCACGGCCTGGCGGTCGAGCATGGCGCCGACCGGGCAGACGCGGATGCAGCCGCCGCACGCCTCGCAGGCGGTGAGGTGCAGGTCCTCGCCAAAGGGCGTCCCGACCTCCAGCTGGTGGGCGCGGCCGGTGAAGGTCAGCGCCTCGGCCATCTGCACGGTCTCGCAGTACTTCACGCACAGGCCGCACTTGATGCACTTGTCGGCGTCAAAGCGGATCCCGCGGTTGTGGGTGGCGAAGTTCGGCTTGGCGGCCTTGGGCACGTACGCGCCGAACCGGTTTTGGTCCGCGCCGTAGCGATAGGCATAGTCCTGCAGCCGGCACGCGCCGGACTTGTCGCAGCCCATGCAGGTGGAACAGTGGTCGGAGAGGAGCAGCTCCAGGGCGTGCTTGCGGCGGAGCGCGAGCTCGGGGTCCTCGGTGGTCACCTTCATCCCGGCGGCGACCGTCTGGGCGCAGGCGGTGATGATGCCGCGCATGCCCTCCACCTTGACCCCGCACAGCCGGCAGCTCCCGATCGCCTCGACCCGCGGGTCGTAGCACAGGTGGGGCACGTCGATGCCGGCCGCCCGGGCGGCGTTGAGCAGGCTGGTGCCCGGCGCCGCGGTGACCGCCTGGCCGTTGATCGTGAGGGAGACGGGGTTCATGGCATGGGGGAGCTAGGCCACCTGGACGGCACCGAACCGGCAGGCATCGAGACAGGCCCCGCAGCGGATGCAGCGGGTGTAATCCAGGACGTGGGGCTTTTTCGGGCCGCCGCTGATGGTCTGGACCGGGCAGGCCTTGGCACAGAGGGTGCAGCCCACGCAGGTCTCCGCGGCGATCGAAAAGGTCAGGAGCGCGCGGCAGGACTTGGCCGGGCATTTTTTGTCGCGAACGTGCGCCTCGTACTCGTCCCGGTAGTAGCGCATCGTCGTCAGGATGGGATTGGGGGCGGTCTGGCCCAGCCCGCAGAGGGAGGTGGCCTTCACGCTCGCCGCAAACTCCTCCAGGGTCTGGAGGTCCGCCTCCGTCCCCTGCCCTTCCGTGATGCGGGTGAGAATCTCCAGCAGGCGCGCGGTGCCCAGCCGGCAGGGCGCGCATTTGCCGCACGACTCCTGCGCGGTGAAGCTGAGGAAGTACCGCGCGAAATCCACCATGCACGCGGTGTCGTCGAGCACGATCATGCCGCCGCTGCCCATGATGGCGCCAAGCTGCGCCAGCTCCTCGTAGTCGATGCGCGTGTCGAAGAGCTTCGCCGGGATGCAGCCCCCGCTCGGGCCGCCGGTCTGCACCGCCTTGATCGGCCGGCCGGTGACGCTGCCGCCGCCGATATCCTCCAGGATCTCCCGCAGGGTGATGCCCATTGGCACCTCCACCATGCCGCCGTGGCGGACCTTGCCCGCGAGGGAAAAGACCTTCGTGCCCTTGCTCTTCTCCGTGCCGAGGGCGGCGAACGCGGCGGCCCCGTGCCGCAGGATCCACGGCACATTGGCGAACGTCTCCACGTTGTTGATGATCGTCGGGCAGCCCCACAGCCCCTTCTGCGCCGGGAACGGCGGGCGCACCCGCGGGCTGCCCCGCTCGCCCTCGATCGACTGGATCAGCGCCGTCTCCTCGCCGCAGACAAACGCCCCGGCGCCCTCGCGGATGGAGATGTCGAAGGCAAAGTCGCTGCCGGCCACGTTCCGGCCCAGCCACCCGGCTTCCCGGGCCTGCTCCAGCGCGCGCCCCAGCCGCTTCACCGCGAGGGGATACTCCGCGCGCACATACAAGAAGCCCACCGACGCGCCGATCGCGTAGCCGCCCAGGATCATGCCCTCGATCACGCGGTGCGGGTCGCTCTCCATCACCCCGCGGTCCATGAAGGCGCCCGGGTCCCCTTCGTCGCCGTTGCAGATGATGTATTTCTGCGCCCCCGGCGCGTCGGCCGCAAATTTCCACTTCTGGCCCGTGGGAAACCCGGCGCCCCCGCGCCCGCGCAGCCCGCTCGCCGTGAGGGTCGCGATCACCGCCGCCGGCGTCATCGGGCCCACCACCTTGCGCACCGCCTCGTAGCCGCCGACCGCCACGCTGGCGGCCAGCGAGTCCGGGTCGATCAGGCCGCAGTTCTCGAGCACGATCTTCTGCTGCTTGGCCAGGAACCGGCCGACGGCGTCGGCCCGCCCTGCGCCCGTGAGCAGATAGGGCTCCACCGGCACGTTGCCGCCGATGTGCTGGTCCAGAATCAGGTCCACCGCCGCCACGTCCAGCCGCACATAGGTGAACCGCTCGCCGGTCGGGGCGTACAGTTCCAGCATCGGCTCCTGGTGGCAAAGCCCGGCGCAGCCCGTCTGCTCCAGCTGCACCCGCTGCGGGTCGATCCGCCGGGTCAGCTGGTCAAAGAGCGCCTGGGCGCCGCTGGCCAGGCCGCAGGAGCCCATCCCGACCGCGATCCGCCAGCGTGAATTTTGGTTCGGCATCATGAGGGTCCTCAGGCTTTCGCCGGCGCCTTCCGGACGTAGTCCTTGAAGACCTTCCCCAGCTCGCGCGGCTGCAGCCGGCCGTAGACCGTGTCGTCAATCGTCATGACCGGCGCCAGGCTGCAGCAGCCCAGGCAGGCCACCGACTCCAGGGTGAAAAAGCCATCCGGCGTCGTCTCGTGCTGCGCAATCCCGAGCGCCTTCTCCGCCGCGTGCCCGATGTGCTTGGCCCCGTTGACGTGGCAGGCGGTGCCGTGACACGTGCGGATGATGTGCTTGCCCACCGGCGTGAACCGAAAGCGGTCGTAGAACGTCGCCACGCCGTGGATCTGCCGGCTGGTGATCTGGCTGTGGGCGGTGACGTAGCGCAGGGCGGCGGCCGGCAGGTAGCCGAAGACGGCCTGGATCTCCTGCAGCACCTTGACGCAGGAATCGCGACCGGTGCCCTGGCTCTTGAGGATGGCGGCGACCTCTTTCATGTTTTCAGGGCGCCCGCGGCCGGCGACCGCGTAGCGCGGCGGGGGGACAGACGGGAGCATTCGCGAGGAAGCGGCAGGGCGAACACCGGGGCCGGAGAGGGGCGCATGCGTGGGGTGGGGCGAAGGGCAGGCGTGGAATACGCTCCAAAAATGGGCGCAGGTGGAGCTTAGGTGAGTGCCCCCACCGTGGCTCTGCATCTCTTGGCTAAGTTGCCGCATCCCTTGCCACCCCCGACCCCAACCACCGGAAACCGGTGAACACGTTGGGCTTAGGACCCCGGCCCATACCCGCCCCGGTCCCGTCGCGACTGCCGGAGTCAGCCCACCGGACCGACCGCAGACTGCGACCCACTGGACCGCGCGGCCGGACCGTTCCCCAACTCCGGAAACGGAGGTACCCGGGCTGTTTTTTGCTGGCTGCACGCGGCCTCATCGCTGAGACACCTTCCCATGCGCAACCGCTTCCCCTGCCTGGTCGCCGGCCTCATCGCCCTGCTCACCCTCGGGCTCGGGCCGCTGGCCGCGCAGGTGACGGAAACCCCGGACACGATCGCCCCGGGAAAATTCCTCCTGAAAATGGACGCGCTGTCGCTCGCCTTCAACCGCGACCATTCCGGGCCGGACAAATTCACCGCGCTCGGCCTGGCCACGACGATCCTCGCCACCGGCGTCACCCAGGACGTCGACGTGCAGGTGGGGATGCAGTTTTTCGCGCGGGAGTCCTACCAGTATCAGGGCCAGAGCACCCTGCACTCCGGGCTGGGCGACGTGACCTTGCGGACGAAATGGACCTATTGGCGCGACGACAGTCTCGGGGCGATGGCGGCGGTGATGCCCTTCGTGAAGGTGCCGACCAGCACGGGGGGCGTGGGCAATGACCAGGTGGAGGGCGGCCTGATCTTCCCTTGGGCGATGGCGCTGGGCTCCGGCACCGTGGCGGGGGCGATGGCCGAGTGGGACCTGCTGCGCAACGCGGCGAACGACGGTTACGACTCCCGGTGGTCGGCCAGCGGTTTCCTGCGGCAGCACCTCGTGGGACCGTGGGCCGCCTACGCGGAGGCCACGCTGGGGGTGTCGTCGGACAGCACCTCGAGCTTTGTCGGTGCGCTCGGGGCGGGCGCGACCTGGGATCTCTCCGAGGCGCTGCAGCTCGACTACGGGGTGAACCGCGGCCTGGGTTACCGCACGACCGACTGGGCGCACGCCCTGCGGGTGCGGTGGCGATTCTGAGCCAGCCGGTCGCCGCCACGCGCCGGCCCCTCCCCAAATTTCTTCATCCTTGTTTCCCCGTTTTCTGCTCCGCCCGCCCCTCGGATTTCGAATTTCCTCCTTCGGATCCCCCCCCCGAGATCCCATCCACCTCAATCAAGGCAACGCCCCTAGTCCACCTCCTGAAAATCGAGTTTTACCTGCCATGAAAATCTCCCGCTCCCTGCTCTGTCTGGGCTTTCTGCTGGCCGGCATCGTCCGGCCGGTTGCGGCCAACACCCAGCCCCAGCCAGGCTCCCTCGCGCGTCGGCCGGCCGGTGAATTGTCCGCGGACCAGATTGCCCTGCAGGGCCTCACGAGCATGGGAGGGGAACGCTATGCCGCGCTGGCCCTCCGTTCCATGCCAGGCGTCTGGAAAAAGGCGGGCGACCGCATCGGCCGGTTCAAAGTCGCGGCGGTCGACGAACAGTCCGTGAGCCTGATGGACCCGGCCGCGGCCGCGGGGTCCGCGCAGGTGCTGGAACTCGGCCGGGGACCGGCCACGGGACAGGCGCCGGCAAAATTCTCCAAGGCCTGGATCAACTCGAAAGCCAATCCCATGCTGCACCACCCGACCGCGCTCCCCGCGGAGATCGTGACGAAGTGGCCGAAGCTAACCGAGCCGCAGCAGGCGGAAGTCATCGCTTGCTACCGCCAGCACGGATGGCAGCTCCTGCACGCGGAGACCCGCGTAGGCCTCACGGCGGGTTTCTCCTGGAAAAACCTCTACGAACAAGCACGGCGCGAGGTGCTGGCCGCGGCCAACGCGGCGTTCGAGGCCAGCCTGAGCGCCGAGCAACGTGCCGGGTGGAATGACATCAAGTCTCCCCCTCCCCTGCACTTGGGGCCGCAAGGACAAACCCAGGAGATGAAGGACGAGGTCGTCCGGCGCCAGGCGCGGTCCCTGCAGTTCCGGAAAACCCTGACGCCCGATCAGCTCGAAGCCTATCGGAACCGCAGCGACTTCACCCGGCACGACTGGTCGGGGGAATGACCCGCTCCGCCCGCCCCCTCGGATTTCGGATTTCCGATTTCGGATTTCCGCCTTCGGCTTTCCGACTTCGGCTTTCCGCCTTCGGATTCACCCACCGGATCCGCGCTTTCATACGTTGGACCGGTCGCGCGGCGCAACCCGGGGGCTGCAGGGATACCTTGAGTCCGTCCGCCCAGGCGGCCATACCGTGAGGCGCCGTCCGCCACCTCCCCTGCCGGCCCAGCCCCACCCTCTCCCATGAACGAAGACATCCGCATCGCGTTTATCGGCCTCGACACGAGCCACACCATCGAATTTGCCCGGCGCATGGTGGCGCCGGACTGTCCCGCCGACCAGAAGGTCCGCGGCCTGAAACCGGTTTCCTGCCTGCGATTCTCCACGCCCTTCCACAGCGACGAGGGCCTGAACCAGCGGCAAAAAACGCTGGAGGGCTGGGGCATCCGCGTGACCACCAACTTCGAGGAGGCGGTGGCCGGGTGCGACGCCCTCATGATCGAGATCAACGATCCCGCCTTCCACCTGGAATACTTCACCAAGTGCGCGGGCCTGGGGAAGATGATCTTTCTCGACAAGCCGTTCGCCGACACGCTCGCCAACGCGCAGCAGATCCACGCGCTGATCCGGGCGCGGCAGCTGAAGGTGTTCTCCTCGTCCTCCCTGCGCTTCGTCCCGGAGTTCACCGCCGCCTGCGAGCAGATGCCCAAGCCGACCTTCGGGCACGTCTACGGGCTGTTCGGCCAGCCGCCGGCCGGCAGCAGCATCGTCTGGTATTGTGTGCACACGTTCGAAATGCTGCAGCGCGCGATGGGCCGGGGCGCCCAGAGCGTGTTCGTCCGGCCCGACGCCGCCGGCTTCACCGCCATCGTGCAGTATCCGGAAAACCGCCGCGGCGTCGCCGAGCTGCTGCTCGGCACGTCCATTTATGGCGGCTGCCTCCATGACAAGGAGCGCGCCTTCCCCTTCGTCGCCTCCACCGCCCGCTGTTACACTCACCTGCTGGAGCACATCGCGAAATTCTTCCAAACCGGGCAGGCCCCCATCGCGCTCGAGGAAACGCTGGAAGTGATGGCCCTGCTGGATGCCGCCCAGCGCTCCCTCCATTCCGGCCAGGCGGAAGCGGTTGCGCCGGTGGGCGGCAGCTGAGCCGCCGCCCGGGCTCCGGGCGCCGGCCCGGTTGGAACCGCGCGGGCTGAGTTTGATCTCGTGCCCGCCGTCCGCCGCTGCTCTCATGGCGGCGCGATGCACCGGTCCCCGGATTACGAGAGCCTGCAGGGGCAAACGCCCTTCGAGTGGAGCGTCTCGGGCTCATATCTGGCCTATCTGAAGATGGCGGAGGTGCGGATCCGCGACTTTTTCCTCGAGCCGGCCGCCTGCATCGAGGTCTACCAGACGGGCCGGCGCCGGGTGGGCGAGCTGTTTGGTCCGGATGTCGGCGCAGCGGCCGCGGCCACCCCCCCGATCAGCTACGGCCACCCGCACAGCCTGGGCGCCGAGCTCTACTTCCCCGAGGGAGGCGAGGTGGCGGTCGAGCACGTTTTCCAGGATTCCTTGGACCGGGCCATCGCGCAGCTGCAGCGGCCGGTGGATTTCAGCCAGGCGCCGCGGGCGCAGTTCTACCGCGATTTTCACCGGCAGCTCCAGCAGGCCTTCCCGGACGAGAACGTGTGGTACTCCTACGGCTGGGAGGGACCGATCACGACCGCCTACGAGCTCCGGGGCGACGCGTTCTTTCTGGATATCCTCGACGAGCCGGAAAAGACCCGGGAGTTCCTCGGGCTGCTCACCACCAGCATCCTGGATTTCCAGCGGTGGCACTGCGGGATCAGCGGCCGCCCGGTGGTCAATCCGGACGGCGTCATGATCTGCGACGACATCGCCTCCATGGTCCCGCCCCGCCTATGGGCGAGCCTCGTCCTGCCCTACTGGGACCAGTACTTCACCGGCATGACCAGCGGCAAGCGCACGGCCCACGTCGAGGACCTGCGCCTGAGCCAGGTCCATTTTCTCGAGGACAGCGACCTCTGGTATTACGACCCCTCGGTCTCCCGGCAGCTCAGCCCGCCAATCATCGCGCGGGAGTGCCGCGTGCCGTTCGGCTGGCGGCTGGTCAGCTTTCACTACCGCGACATGACCTGCCGCGACGTGGAGGACTGCGTGTTTCAGGCCGCGGCCGACGGCGCCAGCAAGGTGTTCACGATCCTGGAAGGCACGATGTGCGAGCCCGCCCACGTCGGGAAGGTCCAGGCGTTCATCCGCGCCGGCCAGACGGTCAAGCGCCTGCTCGACCAGGGGGCGCCCCGGGAGGAACTCCGCCAGCACGTCAGCGCACCCGGTCGGCTGAAATTCTGGCAGCACTGGCTGGACTGATGCGCCAAAGGCCCTCCCGCCCGCCCCGCCTTCGTTTTCCCATGAGCCTCCCTCCCCCGCCCGCCTCACCGCTAGTGGATGAACCGCTGCCCCAGCCCCAGCGCTTTGGCCCCGCCGAACTGGCGCGGCTCACGGCGATGGTGCAGCAGCCCTCGCTCTTTTACTGGAAGGGGCCGCAGACCACGGCGCTGGTCGACGAGTTTCGCCGCCACTACCCGCTGAAGCATTGCCTGCCCTGCTCCTCCGGCACGGCCGCCCTGCACGTCGCGGTCTCCGCCCTGCGCCTGCGGCCCGGCGATGAGGTCATCGTGCCGCCGATCAGCGACATGGGCTCCTACATCGGCATCCTCTACCAGCAGGGCGTGCCGGTGTTTGCCGATGTCGACCCGCGCACCTACACGCTGGACCCCGCCGATGTGCGCCGCCGCATCACCGCCAAAACCCGCGCCATCATGGCCGTGCACCTGGCGGGCAACCCCTGCGACCTCGCCGCCCTCACCGCCCTCGCCCGGGAGCACCATCTGGCCCTGATCGAGGACTGCGCCCAGTCCTGGGGCGCGCGCTGGCAGGGACAGCCGGTCGGCACCCTCGGGGACTTCGGCTGCTTTTCACTCAACGACTTCAAGCACATCGGCTGCGGCGACGGCGGCATCGTCGGCTCCAACAGCGAGCGCTACGGCCCGGGCCTGAACAACTGGGCCGACAAGGACTACGGCCGGACCGAGGGCGGGCGCGATCCCGAGACCCTTGCCCCCAACTACCGCATCAGCGAGCCGCAGGCCGCGGTGGCCGCCGCGCAGATGACCAAGCTCCCGGACATCATCGCCCGCCGGAACCGCGCCGGGGAACTGCTGACGTCGCTCCTGGCCGGCACCCCGGGCGTCCAGGTGCCGCTCGTCCGGGCCGGGGACACCCACAGCTACTGGTTCTACATGCTGCGCCTGGAACTGTCGCGCTTCAGCCAGCCGCGCGCCGAGCTTGCCGCCGCCCTCACCGCCGAGGGCGTGGCCTGCAGCGTGCTCCTGCTCCGCAAGGCCGCCTACCGCTGGGCGGTTTTCCAGAACCACGACATCTTCGGCGGGACCTGGCCGGCGCGCGACGCCGGTTTCACCACCATGGATTACCGCCAGGTCACCTGCCCCACGACCGAGGCCATCCTCGACGACTGCCTGAAATTGCCGATCAACGAGGCGATGACCGAGGCCTACATCGGGAAAGTGGCCCGCGCCATCCGCACCGTCCTCGCGCGCCACGCGAAATAACCGGCGGCCCCGGCCCCACCGTCCTGCCGCCCCGGCCGCCCGACCCGCCCCCATGGAGCCTCCTCCGTCCCAGGCCGCGCCCGCGTTCCGGATCGCGCCGTTTCGCTTCGAGGTGACGCCCCC
>SESH01078190.1_pt1 | contig 40434 bp, 35 predicted proteins | sample 3171561 | NCBI WGS metagenome assembly SESH01 (sample SAMN10866947, study PRJNA518727) | freshwater metagenome | biome: subpolar coniferous forest; feature: holomictic lake; material: water; isolation source: holomictic Lake 442 2011 16.5 m and 2014 13 m | place: Canada: near Kenora, Ontario
TCAATAAAGCTAACACCCGTTTTTTTATCTTATTTTTTTACAGTCCTTTGCGTGCGCTATCTCAGGGAATAACAAAGTTATATTACGAGAGAAGGGTTACGTAGCTTGTACTGGTAACTCCAATTATTAAATGCAGATGGCAAAGCCGAATGAAAAGCTGGCTGACACATTGCGGGCGCTGAAGCGGTTGCAGGGCAAGTATAATGGTGTGATTGAGTCGGGCGATATTACCGAGGCGCAGCGTGTGATTCTTGTAGAGGAGGGGTTCCTGCGACCGGTTATGAATAGGGTGGTACTTGTGTGCCAATCCGCGAGATGATGCGGGGGACTCTACGGCATGGTATGCCAATTTCTGGTCATTTTTATCCGGTTATCTGACCAGGCGCTTCAAGAAGACAACAACCTCCGTGCTGGTATCAAGCTCATGCACAAAAGCTTTTTCAATTTTCGAGTCGGTGACCACATAATCGTAGATGTGGTTCCTCAGCTTTTCACTTGGCTTTGAGAAGTCTTGCTTGCTTTGGCCAGTGGTAAAAACAACAGAGCCGACCGCGTTGGTCTGATAGGGCTGGACTTAAAACTTGAATTTTATAGAGGCTTGGTATGGTTACTTCAACACTTGAAATCAATGTTTCTGCAGCGGAGCAGGTAACCGTGGCACTTGATGCACTAACCGTTGATTTGAGTGATGGTCGCTCCATTACCGTGCCGCTGGCTTGGTATCCACGACTGATGAATGCAACAGCATCAGAGCTTCAGAACTGGCGGTTGATTGGAAAAGGGGTATGGCATTCACTTGGAAGAGCTGGATGAGGATATCAGTGTTGAGGGTTTATTACTTGGCAAACCTTCAGGCGAAAGTCAAATCCCTTTTCCCGGTTCCTGGGTGAAGGATTAGTGTTATTGCCTGGTTGTCCACCACTCATCACCATAGGTGTAGAAGAGCTCTTCGCCTTTGCTGATATCTCGCAGTGCGTAAAGAATAAGCTCAGTACCGAGTGATGTCTCCTCTCGATAATAGGCGACATTTGGGGTGGAAGAGTGGTTAAAGAGCATTCCGTTACCCATTGCCACCAGGCGGGCGTTCTCTGTTTTTCCGTAGAAGACGTAGTTCAGCAACTCGCCTCCGATATCTTTATCGGTAACTTCAAGCGCAGGGCAGCGTTCGATAATATCCCCCTCCTTGATTTTTTGCAGGGCAAAAGCTCCCCGCCCACTGACAGTTGAGGCTTCGATAGAAACAATTTTTCGAGGAATCCATGGTGCTTTTCTGGCAAGCAGCATACCAGCGCCGATACCAACGACAAGAGTGGTGAGTAGTACGAGCGGAATGATGAGCAGAAGATTCGGTTCCATGGGTCGTTTGTTGCTGAACAGTATCGTTCCTGTCAGGAGCATAAGTATAAACAGAAAAGCCCCCTGTTGAAGGAGGCTTTTCTGTTTTCAATCTCTGAGCGGGAAACGAGACTCGAACTCGCGACCCCAACCTTGGCAAGGTTGTGCTCTACCAACTGAGCTATTCCCGCTTAATGAGTGACAAATATAAAGATATTTTATTCTTGTGCAACTTCCGGGAGCAATTTTTTTACAGTTCCAGCTCACGGACAATGGTCTCCATATCTTTATCTCCCCGTCCTGAGAGATTGACCACAAGGATAGCCTCTTTTGCCATGCAGGGGGCTCTCTTGATGGCATAGTGCACGGCATGAGCTGATTCAAGGGCACAGATGATCCCTTCAGTTCTTGCAAGAGTCGCAAGAGCTGAAAGAGCTTCGTCGTCGGTGACGGAGGTGTAGGTAACCAGACCCAGCTCCTGGAGATAGCAGTGTTCAGGGCCTACACCCGGATAATCAAGGCCTGCGGAGATGGAGTGTGCCTCCTGTACCTGTCCGTCTTCATTCTGCAGAAGCTTTGTCATTGCTCCGTGCAGTACTCCGGGGGTGCCCAGGGTCAGCGAGGCTGCGTGTCGTCCTTGAAGCCCCTCTCCAGCCGCTTCGACTCCAATCAGTTCGATCTGTGCTGCATCCTTCAGAAACTCATAAAACATCCCGATGGCATTGCTTCCGCCTCCAATACATGCCGTTATCACATCAGGCAGTTTTCCTGTCTGCGCAATAATCTGCGAACGGGTCTCCTTGCCGATAATTGCCTGAAAATCACGAACCATCATCGGATAGGGGTGCATACCGACAACTGAACCGATAATGTAGAAGGTCTCTTCCGGGTTATTCATCCAGTCACGGATTGCTTCGCTGGTGGCATCTTTGAGGGTTTTTGAACCGCTGCCGACTGCGCGTACCTCTGCCCCGAGGAGCTTCATTCGTGCAACGTTCGGCGCCTGTCGCCGGATGTCCTCCTCGCCCATATAGACGATGCACTCAAGATTAAAAAGCGCGCAGACGGTTGCTGTTGCTACCCCATGCTGGCCTGCACCGGTTTCAGCAATGACCCGTTTTTTGCCCATGCGTTGAGCAAGAAGTACCTGGCCGAGGGCATTGTTTATTTTATGGGCGCCAGTATGGCAAAGATCTTCCCGTTTGAGGTAAATCTGTGCCCCTTGCACTGTTCTGCTCAGCCGCTCAGCATGGTAGAGTGGCGTTGGTCTGCCAACATAGTCTCGAAGGAGCTGGTCAAGTGTTGATCGGAAGGCCGGATCACTTTTTGCCTTACGGTACTCTGATTCAAGATCAGCAGCATTTTTTATCAGTGTTTCCGGGATAAACTTTCCTCCGAAACTGCCGAAATGTCCGGTTGCATCGGGAGCGCAATAGGGTGTTGGTATCATGGAACGAAAAGGCAAAAAGAGTGTCGGTAAAACCATTATCATAGGACAATAAAATAATATATTCTGAAACTTTTATCAGCGGCCATCACAATACTGTTGGGGAACATTACTGCATTGACGTTTATCAAGCGAAAAACCTTGTTTCTGCCCATTTTGAGCATTCTTATGCTGCTCATGACCCTTGCTTTTCAGAGGGCTTTGTATGCTGCTGACGTGCGGAAAGATCGGAGCGCCATGAAAAGTGTTGTCCGGTTTACGGCAAAAGATTCGGTTGTCTATAATTTTGATCGCCGGAGCATGGAACTCTGGGGTAAAGCGAAGATCAATGACGATGACTCCAGTGTCAAGGCTCCAAGAATTGTTATTGATGGCACGACCTCTCTGCTGCGTGCTTTTGGTACCGTAGACTCTTCACAATCGGTTGCTGAACCCGCGATGTTCAGTGACAGGCAGGGGAGCTTTTTTGCCGAAACGATGACCTATAATTTTAAAACCAGAAGGGGAGAGACGACACATATCTCATCCTCTTCAGGGGCTGTTAAATTTAAGGGTGATCGGGTTTCAAGGCTTGAAAATGGCGATATGGTTGTCAGGGATGGTACCTTTACCACCTGTGATGAGATTGAACCGCATTACTGGTTCTCCTCCTCTTCCATCACCTTTAATCCTGATACAGGGATTAGGGCAAAGCCGCTTTATATGTATATCAGGCCCGAGATCTTTTCGATGCGTTTGCCTGCCATACCGGTTATGGCTCTTCCCTACATGGCTTTTCCAGCCAAACGTGAAAGGATCTCCGGTTTTCTTATGCCCACGCTTGCGAGTTACTCACATAGTACGGCATTGTCGAATCTTGGCTATTACTGGGCCATAGATGATTACTCCGATCTCAGGGTAGCGGGAGATATTGCCGTGAACGGGAGTTGGCGACTTGGGGAGCGGTTTCGTTATACAAAACGTGATGCCTTTTCGGGGCAGATCACCGGGGAGTACAAGCGCTATGTGGTTGATGCTGCTTTGCCACTCTCGTCTGAGTGGAATGCAAATATTGTTCACCACCAGGTTTTTGATGCCTCGTCACAGCTTGATGTTGCTTTGCAGTTTCAGGGTGGTAAACGTCACGATGATCTGAATGCGATCAATATGGAGACTGTTTTGACTGAACAAACCAATTCACGCGCATCACTGGTAAAGAGCTTTCATGATGAGAACAGCATTGTTACCGCTACCTATAATCGATCCGCTGATCTGCGCAATCACAATGATCGCCAAAGTACCGAGGCAACCTTTTACCAGAACCGGCACTATCCTTTTCGTTCCGGCTTCTCCCTGGAGGATGAGAGCTGGAGGTCGGCTGTATCAGTAACAACCGGAGCCTCCCTTGCGGTTGAGTCTCTTTCGCTGAACAACCTCTCATCTTCAGGCTACCGGGGATTTGCCCAGGGAGAACTTGGGTATTATCGGGAGTTTGCTGATGGTTATAATGCATTGTTGACGCAGGGGATAAGTTTTCAGAGTGTGCAACCGGCATCGGGGAGTGGGTATAGAGGGACGAGAATGCTGTTTCCATTACGGATGCAATCAACACTGTTCCATCATCTCAATATCAATCCATCCATCACCTCTATCCACTCTCTGCGAACGGATGGTGGAGAGAGCCCTTTTTCAACGACGGTTGTCTCTGTGGATGCTGGTACCAGGCTTTATGGTACTCTTGGGACAGGTTTGTTTGAACATATCGTTGGGCTGAAGGCGTTGCGTCATACCTTTATTCCTCTCATCAGTTATACCTGGAATTCTCCATTTTCCGGCCATTGGTATGGCGCTGCATCGAGCAATGTGTATGACTGGCCGAATGCAACGCCCTTCAACAACTTTGAGGCGACAAGGTTTACCGGTGTTCCAGCAGGGCAAAGTGTGGTTGGTATTTCCCTGAAAAATCTGTTGCATGGCAGATTCAAAGGTGCGCTCTCATCTGAAGAGGGAGATGTGGCTGATGGGGATCGTACAGTTCAGTTGCTCTCATTGACAGCCTCCACCGCCTATAATGGTGCAGTTGATGCTTTTCGTCTGGCACCGCTGACCGTTGTCACATCGAGTAATGTGCTGGCGCAAAACTTTCTTTTGAGTGGAGGGGCGATGTATGACTTTTACAGCTATAATACGGTCACTGGCGACAGGGTGAACCGCTATAACAGTGACGATGGAAACGCTCTGTTGCGTTTTGTGAAAGGATTTATGAGCATGAGTCTGAGTCTGCAGGGTAGCCGACAGGCTGGATCTGTTGCCTCTTTTGCATCAACCCATGCGGCCCCTTTTGCCTCGTATACCGACCGCACACTGTTTCATGAGCCGTTCACCGCCAGTGACTGGCAACTCCGATTCTCTTTTTTGCTGCAAACTGATAAAAGCAATCCACTGGAGAGCACTTATGACAAGTTGCTCAATGTTTCGGCTAAAGTGGCATGGTCAAAAAACTGGCAGACGGGCGTGAATACAGGGTATGATCTCGGAAATGGAAAAGTTGTTTTTCCGATGCTTCAGCTTCATCGTGATCTGCATTGCTGGCAGATGGGCTTTCAGTGGGTACCTTCAGGCGTCTTCAAAGGCTACGCTTTTCAGATAGGGCTGAAAGCCCTGTAGCAATCGGCATTACTTTTTGTCATCGATCAGGTCAAGAATCATTGCCAGTCGTTTGTTGAACTCTTCGTCAGCATCGTGGTGGATGCAATGCGATGCTTTGGGGATGATGTATGCGCCCGCCTGTGGCAAAAGCTCCTGAAATTCAGGGATGATTTTGTGTGGCGGGAGGGCAACGTCTTCAGCGCCCCAGACCAGAAATGCAGGCCCTTTGTAGTTACATGGTCTCTTCAGATGGTCAAGCCTGAAATCAAGAGGTCTTTTTGACGGGGAGAGATAAGAGTACTGGGCACCCCTGTCTTGCAGTGGCTGAGTAAACTGGCTGATGAGTACATCATCAACCTTCTGCTGATTGAAGTATGTTGGTGAAAGGCTTTGGCCTACAGCGACGGGGTTGGCGAAAGCAGTGAACAGCATCTCTCCAATGAACGGGGAGGCTACCAGTCCGAAAAAGATACTTGTCATGCCATCCATGGTGTCACCAAAAAGTCCTGACGGGTTTGCCAGTATGAGCGCTTTTATCTTTTCAGGACGATGATGGGCAAAGAAGATGGCGCTGGCAGCCCCCATGGAATGGCCGACAATAATGACAGAATCGATTTTTTTCAGATAGAGAAAGGTCTCAATCTGTGAGGCAAAGAGTTCCAGAGAGTATCGCACATTTGGTTTCTGTGATTTTCCGAATCCGATCAAATCCATTGCATAAATCTTGTGTTTTTGCGCGAACTGGGGAATATTCAGGTTCCAGTGCTCTATCATTCCGCCGTAGCCGTGAAGAAACAGGATGGGAGTCTGTTCCGGATTATCGTCTCCGTACTCCTGGTATCTGATTTTTGCCTCTGTTTCAGGTGACAACTGCCATTGAAAGTATTGATCTTTGACTGTTTTGCTCATGATTGAAAAATCGGTGAAATGTTTATGGATGCAAAAAATTGACGATCCGAAAATCTGACCTGAATGAATATAATATTATTGGTTAATACGAATAATAGGGTTAAATTTATCCGGTTTTGTAACAGATTCAATGATGCATATTATGCTTCAGGTTTCCAGAAAATTTGAATACGGGTTGCACGCCGTTACCTATCTTGCAACAAAGGGTCTTGGTCGGGTCGTCACGGTCAAGGAGATGGCTGACGATATTGGCTTTTCACAGGAGTTTCTCTCCAAGGCATTACAGAGTCTCAAAAGGTCTGGTATTGCTCACTCTGTCCAGGGTGTCAAGGGAGGATATATGTTGTGCAGGACGACGCACGACATCACCGTTGCTGATATTGCGGTGGCTATTGAGGGGAAGCCCCACCTTGTTCGTTGTGGTGTACATGCGGAAAGTTGTGAAGTTTTCTCTTCGTGTAACCACAGGGGATATATGGGTACTTTGCAGAATAAAATTCAAAAGCTTTTGGAATCAACCACCATTCACTCACTTTTGCAGCAGATGGGCAAGTGATTATCTGATATTCTAATAAAACAAGATGACATTTCAATTTATATGACCAGTAACAGGCCAGGGGATTTTGCAGTCAGTGAAACAAGTTTGCCGGATATCGTTTTTAAGGGAATTAATACTCATAATCTTCGGAATATTTCAGTTTGTATCCCCCGAAACAAGTTTGTGGTGTTAACGGGAGTCAGTGGGTCTGGTAAATCAAGTCTCGCCTTCGATACGCTCTATGCTGAAGGGCATCGTCGGTATGTGGAGTCACTCTCTGCTTATGTACGGCAGTTTCTTGAAAGAATGCCCCGGCCTGATATTGAAAGTGTTGAAGGGATTGCGCCGGCCATTGCCATAGAGCAGAAATCCATTCCAAAAAATCCGCGTTCAACGGTTGGTACCGTTTCTGAAATCTATGACTATCTCCGTCTGCTGTATGCTCGTATTGGTAAAATCTACTCTCGTGATACCAATGAACTTGTGCTGAAGCATACCCCGGATGATGTGAGTTTGCAGGCGGGTTTTTTTGAGGAGGGGACAAAATTTTATGCCGGATTTTTCTTCCCTGCCCATCAGGATGCCGGACACCATAGTTGCTCCGTGGAGGATGAGATAGCAAGTCTCCTGAAAAAGGGTTTTTTCAGAGTGGTTGCTGGAGAGGAGATTCTTGATCTCAACCAGCCAGCCGCCTGTAAGCGGGTGCTGGAGATGCCTCCGACCGACCGGGCTGCGCTGCTTGTGCTGGTTGACCGCTTTGTCGCCCGGCAGGCTGAGAAGGTGTTCAGCCGTGTGTCGCAGGCTGCGGAGAGCTGTTTCAATGAATCGGGCGGCTATGCTGTTTTGAAGGTTGTCGGAGGTAAAAGCTATCTGTTCAGTGATCGCCTTGAATTGAACGGTATTGAATATCAGGAGCCATCTCCCCAGCTTTTTGCATTTAATTCTCCAATTGGCGCATGTACGACCTGTCAGGGCTTCGGCCGTCTTGCCGGTATTGATGAGGATGCTGTTGTTCCCGATAAGTCACTGACGCTTGAAGAGGGAGCTATTGCCTGCTGGAACTCGGAAAAATACCGTTGGAATCTCATGGAGCTTCTTGAGTATGCCGATGATATGGGTGTTCCGATCAGCGTGCCTTATGAAAAGCTCTCTTATGCGCAAAAGGAGCTGATCTGGAAGGGTATGCCGGATGGGCGCTATAAGGGGATTCGTGCTTTTTTTGCCGAGATAGAAAAAGATGCTGGTTACAAGATGCACTACAGGGTTTTTTTGAGTCGTTACCGGGGATATGCAGTCTGTCCTGATTGTGAGGGTAGCCGTCTTAATCCTGATGCCCGGCTGGTGAGGGTCTCAGGCCGCGATATTGCTGAAGTGTCGCGCATGAACATTACCGAGGCATCCGAGTTTTTCCGGAATCTCGATATTTCACCATTTGATCGAAAGGTGGCTGAGGTTATTCTGGAGGAGATTATCAAGCGCCTCGGTTATCTCCTTGATGTTGGCTTGAACTATCTCTCTCTTGACCGCCTGACCCACACGCTGAGTGGTGGCGAGTTTCAGCGCATCAATCTTTCCACCTCTCTTGGCTCTCCGCTTGTCGGTGCCATCTATATTCTCGATGAGCCAAGTATCGGTCTCCATCAGAGTGATTCAGCGCGCCTCATTACGCTGCTCAGGAAGTTGCGCGATCTTGGCAATACAGTGGTGGTGGTTGAGCACGATCGGGAAATCATTGAGGCTGCTGATGAGGTTATTGATCTCGGCCCTTATGCCGGTCGTCTGGGTGGAGAGGTGGTTTTTCATGGTTCGGTTGCAGAGATGAGGGAGAGGGGTATGTCGCTTACGGCACAATATCTCAATGGTAAGAAAGAGATTTCTGTCCCAGAGTGTCGCAGGACAGTCGATTTTACCTCTTGTATCGAGATTGCTGGCGCGATGCAGAACAACCTGAAGAATATCAATGTGCGCTTTCCTCTCAACGTCATGACCTGTGTCACGGGGGTGAGCGGCTCAGGCAAGTCTACCCTTGTCAATGATATTCTCAACAGAGGAATTTTGCGGGCAAAGGCCGGGACTAAGGAGAGTGTTGGGGCCCATCGTTCATTGACAGGCGCATGGCTTGTTGATCGCGTTGAGCATGTTGACCAGTCGCCCATCGGAAAATCAAGTCGAAGCAACCCGGTAACCTATCTGAAAATATTTGATGATATCCGTACCCTTTTTGCTCAAACACCGGATGCACAGCAGCGGAGACTGAAGGCTGGCTATTTTTCTTTCAATATTCCTGGCGGTCGCTGTGAAACCTGTGCGGGTGAAGGCAGTGTGCATATTGAAATGCAGTTTCTTGCTGATATTGAGGCCGTTTGTGAAGATTGCGGAGGCCTTCGCTATAAGCCCGAGGCTCTTGCGGTGAAGTATCAGGGCAAGTCCATTGCTGAGGTGCTTGATTTGACGGTAGAGGAGGCGATCACCTTTTTCAGTCGTGAGAAGAGCATTGTTAAAAAATTGATGGTGCTTGATGAGGTAGGGCTTGGCTATATCAGGCTTGGCCAGTCGTCCAGTACTCTCTCTGGTGGGGAGGCGCAACGCCTCAAGCTGGCAAGTTTTATTGCCCATGCGGATACCGCACATACGCTTTTTATCTTTGATGAACCCACAACCGGACTCCATTTTGAGGATATCAACAAGCTGATTCTCTGTTTTGAGAAGCTGCTGGAACAGAAAAACACCCTCGTTGTTATTGAGCATAATCCCGACATTATCAAACAGGCAGACTGGGTTATTGATCTTGGACCTGGTGCCGGAGATAAAGGTGGCTCCATTGTGGTCGAAGGGACACCCGAAGAGATAGCGCTTTGCGAGGAGTCGCTGACCGGGCGATATATCAAGGAGCTTGTCTGAACCATGATTGGATGGTGCGGCAAAGTCTCTTGAACCATGATTCAAGGATTCAAGGATTGGCTTGATTTTCGTTGGTGCAATAATCAAGCCATCATGAAATTCAGGAGAATCAAGGTTCAGACAAACTTCAGGCAATTGGATCGTCTTCCAGTGCACCTCCATGCAGTCTGATGTGCGGGAAGTGCCCTTGGGTGCGTTCAACCCACACATTACCTCCCTTACTGAACTCGGTTTCGTTTAACACAACCGAGATGCGGTTTTTGGCAAGTGCCGTGATCTCCTCCAGAAGAGCAGCGAGGATACGATCGTCAGTAGTGGCGGTATCATCCTGCATTTTTGAGTGGATGCTGGCCAGTTTTTCCAGGGTGACTTTCCCGATAGTGTAGCAGAGTGGCTGGTGCATGGGATTCTGTTGCGAAAGTGAAAAATTCAGTTCACCCGGGAAGAAATTTTTTGGATGAGATAAAATTTTTCTTATTATTGAAAATCATTTTAGCACTCAATGTGTTCGAGTGCTAAAAAAGATAGTAAATTGTTCACCATAGTATCTTACTATTCAATCAAAAACCAAAACGAGAGAAGACAATGAACTTGAAACCCTTAGCTGATCGAGTTATTGTTAAGCCAGCAGCGGCGGAAGAAAAAACCAAGGGCGGCCTTTATATTCCTGATACAGGGAAAGAGAAACCGCAGTATGGTGAAGTTGTTGCTGTAGGTGCAGGTAAAGTTGCTGATAATGGCCAACTGCTTGAAATGCAGGTGAAGGCTGGCGACAAAGTGCTTTATGGTAAATATTCCGGCACCGAAGTGAGCGTGGAAGGTGAGGATTACCTCATCATGCGTGAGTCGGATATTTTCGCCATTCTTTAATAGTTATTAACCCTTAAAAACCTTATTGGAGGAAAACAGTACAATGACTGCAAAAGATATTCTTTATGATACTGAAGCCAGAGCGAGGCTTAAAGTTGGCGTGGACAAATTGGCCAACGCGGTTAAAGTTACCCTCGGACCTGCCGGACGTAATGTTCTGATCGACAAAAAATTTGGTGCTCCAACTTCAACCAAAGATGGCGTGACCGTTGCAAAAGAGATTGAACTCTCCGATGCTGTAGAGAACATGGGTGCCCAGATGGTGCGTGAAGTTGCATCCAAAACCAGTGATGTCGCTGGTGATGGTACAACCACAGCCACAGTGCTTGCCCAGGCAATCTACCGTGAAGGTTTGAAGAACGTCACTGCTGGTGCTCGTCCGATTGACCTGAAAAGAGGTATTGATCGCGCAGTGAAAGAGGTTGTTCAGGAGCTGAGAAACATCAGCCGCAGCATCTCTGGTAAAAAAGAGATTGCACAGGTTGGAACTATCTCTGCTAACAACGATCCTGAAATCGGTGAACTGATTGCCGAAGCGATGGAGAAGGTTGGAAAAGATGGTGTTATCACCGTTGAGGAAGCAAAGGGAATGGAGACCGAGCTGAAGGTTGTTGAGGGTATGCAGTTTGATCGTGGCTACCTCTCTCCTTACTTTGTGACCAACTCTGAGACGATGGAAGCTGAGCTTGAAGATCCGCTGATTCTGATTCACGACAAGAAGATCAGCAACATGAAGGAGCTGCTCCCGATTCTTGAAAAATCAGCACAGTCTGGACGTCCTCTTCTTATTATTTCGGAAGATATCGAAGGCGAAGCTCTTGCAACGCTTGTGGTGAACAAGCTGCGTGGTACTCTCCGCGTCTGTGCAGTCAAAGCTCCTGGCTTTGGCGACCGCCGCAAGGCCATGCTTGAAGATATCGCAATTCTCACCGGTGGTACTGTTATCTCCGAAGAGAAGGGCTACAAACTCGAAAATACAACCATCAACTACCTTGGTCAGGCTGGACACGTCACTATCGACAAGGATAATACCACGATTGTTGAAGGCAAGGGCACTGCTGAAGAGATCAAGGCCCGTATCAACGAGATCAAGGGACAGGTAGAAAAATCAACCTCTGACTACGATACCGAAAAGCTGCAGGAGCGTCTTGCAAAGCTTTCAGGTGGCGTTGCTGTGCTGCACATTGGCGCATCGACAGAAGTTGAGATGAAAGAGAAGAAGGCTCGTGTTGAGGATGCGCTGCACGCTACCCGCGCTGCTGTGCAGGAAGGTATTGTTGTTGGTGGCGGTGTTGCCCTGATCCGTGCGATCAAGGGTCTTGACAGAGCTGTTGCAGACAATGAAGATCAGAAGACCGGTATTGAAATTATCCGCCGTGCGCTCGAAGAGCCACTTCGCCAGATTGTTGCCAACACTGGCACCACAGATGGCGCAGTTGTGCTTGAGAAGGTGAAGGCAGGTACTGGTGATTTTGGTTTCAATGCCAGAACAGAGGTATACGAAAACCTGGTTGATGCAGGTGTTGTCGATCCTACCAAGGTGACCAGAAGCGCTCTTGAGAACGCTGCATCGGTTGCCGGTATTCTTTTGACCACCGAAGCTGCTATTACTGACATCAAGGACGATAAAGCCGACATGCCAGCAATGCCTCAAGGTGGAATGGGTGGTATGGGCGGCATGTATTAATCGGCGCTCAGCACTCTGTTTCTTTAAAAAAGCCAGCCTTCGGGTTGGCTTTTTTATTTGTGATTGATTGTTGATTTTGACTATTATAAGGTCTTTATTAGAGTCGATCCAAAAGGATATCCTTATGAATTACAGTACTTCGATCAAGCCGATCAGCTTTTTGAAAACTCACGCTTCGGAAGTTATCCGTGAGGTTTCTGCCAATAGAGGAACCATGATTATCACCCATAACGGTGAAGCGAAGGTGATTTTGCAGGATGTGCATCTCTATGAAGAGACACAGCAAAGCTTGGCTATGCTGAAAATACTTGCCAAAAGTTCACAGAGCATTGAGCAGGGAAGGTATAAGCCTGCCAGCGTATCGTTTGAGTTGATCCGCCAGCAGATTTCCAGACTGAAGGAGTTATGAACTATGATGTTTTCCTGACTGATGATGCGGAGGCTGATATTCTCGATATCTGGAAATACGTTGCTCATCACGATTCTGTTGAACGAGCAGACACCCTTGTCGATGGACTGCGGGAAGCCTGTCTGACTCTTGGCATTTTTCCGGATCGAGGACATTATCCTCCCGAACTTCAGAGAGTATATGTTCTGGACTATCGTGAACTCCACCACAAGCCCTATCGGATTATTTACCGGATCGTGGCTCGCAAGGTTTTTATTCACTGTGTTCTGGACGGAAGAAGAGAGCTTCAGGAGCTTCTTCTCGAACGATTGCTGCGTGGATAACGATTGCTGAATGTTTGCCTTCTGCGCAGAATAATACCTATAGTTCTACCATAAATGTATGCGTTCGACAAAAGAGGAATACAGGATGTTGGTAAGCAGGCTGAATGATGTATAGTTCATTACTGCACTGAATATTTCAGATAGTCGAGAGCGTTGCGTACTTTCGTGGAAAGGGTTCTAATTCTCTTCCGACGAGACAACATACTGTTAACATAAGAGATGCAGAGATTCGTGTCAACACCACCACCAAAAGCAGTACTCCTTCTCAGCGGCGGCATGGACAGCCTCGTCACCACCGCAATTGCTCATGAGCAGGGCTTTGTACTGGCAGCCATGCACGTCAATTACGGACAGCGGACGTGGCAGAAGGAGCTGGAGTCGTTCAGGTCAATTTGCAACCATTACAACATAGAGCAGCGTCTTGAGGTCAATGCGGATTTTCTTGCCCAGATTGGTGGCTCTTCCTTGACCGACTTCTCCATGCCTGTTGGTGGCGCTGACCTTCAGGGCTCTTCGATTCCAACCAGCTATGTCCCTTTCCGTAACGCCGGTTTTCTTTCGATGGCGGTGAGCTGGTCGGAGGTTATTGGTGCCAACAAGATTTTTATCGGGGCGGTGGAGGAGGACTCATCCGGATATCCTGATTGTCGAAAAGTATTCTATGATGCCTTCAATACCGTTATCGCACTTGGAACGAAACCTGAGACCGATATTGAGATCCTCACTCCTCTGATTGAGATGCAGAAATCAGAGATTGTTCGCAAGGGGATGGAGCTGGGTGCGCCGTTCAATCTGAGCTGGTCGTGCTATAAAAGCGAGGGGAGGGCGTGCGGCGTTTGTGACAGTTGTGCCCGCAGGCTCAGAGCCTTCGAGGTGATGGGCATTCCTGATCCGATTGATTATGAAGAGCGTCCGCTGTACATTCGGGAAAGCATCTTTTAATCTCATTATTTCATTATGAAATCGATTAAATCGTTGAGTTCAGGCATTTCAGCTTCAGAGTCGCTCAAGGCACGTTTGACTCTTTCGTTCTCGCTGATGGGGGCGATCTGGATTGTTGGTCTTATTGGCCATTTTACGGTGTTGAAGGAGTGGCCAGCTCTGCTCCTTTATGTTTTTGGATCAATTGGACTGGTGCTTTATCGGGGAAACAAGCTTGGTGAGTGGCAGAAGATCTACCTTGCCGGGGGAAATTTGGGAAAATCCCTGAAGTGGGGCGGTATTGCCGGTGCGGTTTTGTTTGCCATGGATATCATCAACACCGTGATGTATTACAAAAATGGTGGTGCGCCTATGGCCGGGATGGAGTTTATTCTGGTGAACGGTTCATTGCTCTATCTCTTTCCGATACTGATTCTGGCAGAAGAGTTCCTCTGGCGGGGCATCATGTTTTCTGCCCTTATTGAAAAGGGGGTCAACAAACATCTTACGGTTTTTCTGACAACGATTTTTTATGTTGTCAACCATTTTGCGGTTGCGTCTGTCGGTATGCAGGAGCGGGCGCTGATGGGCATGATGGCTTTTCCGATAGGCATTTTGGGTGGATACCTTGTTCTTAAAACCAAAAATATCTGGGGAAGTGTTCTGGTCCATATTACAACCATGGTATCAATGGTGCTTGATATTTTTGTTATTCCACAACTGATCCGTTGATCGACCAAACTTTTCTATGTTCCAAGACCGCATTACAACCCTGTTGCAGCAGGATAAAAAGCTGCTGATTGCCTATTATATGCCTGAGTTTCCGGTTGTTGGTGCGACCCTTCCAGTGCTTGAGGCGCTGGAGGAGAGCGGTGCTGATATTGTCGAGCTCGGAATGCCCTATTCCGACCCTATTGGTGACGGGCCGGTGATTCAGGAGGCGGCACATACCGCTATTGGCAATGGTGTCACCATCAAACATCTCCTTGAGCTGGTACGGTGTGCTCGCCAGGGTGAGGGGTGCAAGCCAGTCAATGTTCCCATTCTGCTGATGGGCTACTGTAATCCGGTGATTGCCTACGGCATTGATGCGTTTTTGCATGACGCAGTGGCGGCTGGTGTTGACGGGCTGCTGATACCTGATTTCCCTCCCGAAGAGGCTGCTGATTTTCTCCAAAAAGCTAAAAGTGTGGGCCTGACGGTGGTTTTTCTTGTCTCTCCGGTTTCTTCGCCGGAGAGGATTGAGCTGATTGACTCGCTTTCAACCGATTTTTCCTACTGTCTTGCGGTCAATGGTACCACTGGCACCGCCAAACTCTCCGAGGCATCATTTGAGGATTCGATTGATGAGTATTTGAAAAGAGTGCGCCAGCATACCCGAAAAAAATTTGTTGTTGGATTTGGCATCAAGGACAAGTCTCGTGTTGAGTCAATGTGGGCTCTGGCGGATGGGGCAGTGGTCGGGACGGCGCTGTTGCAGCACATAGCATCCGCATCGACTCCTGAAGCGTGCGCCACCCTTGCTGGTGAGTTCTGGAGAACGCTCCGGTAGCCCTTTATGGAGCATTTTCCCACTGTTGATATTATCATTCCCCATTTCAAACGGCGGGATATGCTGGAGCGATGTCTCGACTCGCTTGCAGAGACCCGTTATCCCTCAATGGGTATCATTGTGGTGGATAATGGCGGAACGGAGGCGGGTCTTGTTTTTCTGGTCAAACGGTACAGGTGTGCCCGGTTGCTGCGTCTCCCGCAAAATCGCGGTTACGCCGGTGGCTGCAACGAGGGGCTTAAACATTCCACTGCGGACTATGTCGTTTTCATGAATGATGATACGGAGCATGATCCCTTATGGCTTGAGCAGCTTGTCCGGGCAGCTCTTGAGGATGAGCGCATTGCAGCCTTACAGCCGAAAATCCTTTCACTGAAGCCATATCATCGTGGCAAAAAGGTGTTTGATTATGCCGGAGCGGCTGGCGGGATGATTGACCGGCTTGGTTATCCGTGGTGTTTGGGGCGTACCTTTTCAGCCATAGAGCAGGACAGCGGTCAGTATGATGACGGGCAGGATATTTTCTGGGCATCGGGTGTTGCCATGTTTGTGAAGAGAGCTATTGCTGTGGAGCTTGGCGGGTTCGATGAGGATTTTTTTATGCAGATGGAGGAGATTGACCTCTCCTGGCGGATGAAGCTCGCCGGTTATCGGGTCTGCTCGGTGCCGTCGTCAATCGTGCTGCACGAAGGGGGAGCATCGCTTTCTGCGGGTACTCCTGACAAGATCTTTTTCAACCATCGCAACAACATGACGATGCTGCTGAAAAATCGGAGCATGGTTGCGCTGTGGTGGGTGTTTCCAATTCGGTTGCTGCTTGAGGTTGCTGCTGCGCTGTTCTATGTGACCCAATATCCTGATGGGCTGAAAAAATCGGGCGCTCTGTTTCGGGCGTTGTGGTACAATGTCTGTTTTTTTGGTGATACGATGAAGAAGCGGAAGCGGATACAGCGCTTAAGAGTCGTCGATGAACATGCGCTCTTTTGCCCTTTTCCGATCTTGCATCTCTTCAACCGTCGCCCTTGATTAGCGTTGGCACTTCGATACGGGCTGTCGCCCTACTCGGCGACCGGTGCCGGGGTGTGTTGGAGCAGTTTTTGTGAGCGGTCGTCGTCGCTTTGATACGGGCATGGCTGGTCGCTGAGTAGCACGAAGTGCGTATCGAAGCGGACTGGGTGATATCGGTTGCGTTAATGTTTTGGTGGGGAGAGATGGCCCCATTTCTCCATATCTTTTACCGTTTCAATAATACTTTGTTTGATCGGTAAAAACGACAGCCCAAGCTCACGTCTGATTTTTGAGGTGTCAAGGTGCATGGTGCGACCAATATTCAGTCGGATATACATGCCGATATCTTTTGGCTGGGTAAAAGAGAGGATTTTCATCAAAAGTGTGCCTGCTGTTCCGGAGAGGTCAATCTTTGGAAGCGCATAATGGTGAAAGCCTGAGGATTTCAGTATTGCCACGAGGTGCCGCATATCTATTGTTTCAGCAGAACAGAGGTATCGACCACTGGCCGAATCGTTTTCCATAGCAAGCACATGTGCTTTTGCGACGTCGCGAACATCGACAAAGCCCCAGTTTAGCTCCATGATACCGGGATAGACTCCACTCATGATATCACGGATCATCTTGTTGGAGGTGTTGAGTGAAGGCGAGAGTGATGGGCCAATGACCATGGCAGGGTTGACAGTGACTAGATCAAATCGTGGTCGTTTCGCCATAATAAAATCCCAGGCTTCGCGTTCAGAGAGTGTTTTGGAGTATTGATAAGGCTGTCGATCAAGGGAAGAGATGATGTTCCAGTCTTTTTCAGTAAATATTTTATGACTCTCCGGTTGATCAGTAATTGCAGCAATTGATGAGGTCAATACCAGTCGTTTTACCTTGTCTGACTTCAGGCAGCTCTCAAGAACAGTCTCTGTTCCGATTACAGCCGGGTCAACCAGATCACGCTGTGGGTTTTTAACATTGATCTGATAAGGACTTGCCGTATGGATGACATACTCGCATCCTGCCACCGCCTGATCATAAGTTCCAGCAGCGAGCAGATCGGCTTGCACAAGCTCAAGCCGATCCCTGGCACCTGGCAGGGAAAGAAGAAATGGATAGTTTTCCAGCCGTTGGCGCACTGTTCCTCTGACCCGGTACCCCCGTTCAAGCAGCTCCTTGACAATATGACCGGCAATGAACCCCGAGGCTCCGGTAACGCAAACTGGTTTATTGCTTTTTATGTTCATGGCAGATATATGTAATGATAGTTATGCAAGTGGCTCAGCATGGATGATGACTCTACCTGCATTATTGAGGGTTCGGTAGAGAGCACCCTCAAGCTGGCTTGTCAGTGAGTGAACCTCTTCAAGCAGTGCATCATCGTGAAATGAGCAATGTAGTGTAACAAAGAGCTTTTCTTGTTCTGTTTTTCTGATCTGTATATCGTGAACGTCCTGGATTTTCTCAAGGCTTTGAGATGCGACAACAATCATGCTGCGCAGTTGCTCCTCTTCCCCGGATGGCAAAGCTGTGGTGGATTTTTCATCAAAGCGGAGAGGATCAAGATGAATGCAGATATCAAGCTTTTCATCGAATTCGCGGCGCAGCTCATCTTCAAGCGCTGTGACGGTATCGTGCGCCTGTTTGATGGTGAGTCGCTGGTCAATTTCAACATCAAAGGTGATCTGTTTTTTCTCTCCGTTGAGGCTTGTCGAAATGTTGTGGGCGTGAAGGTTGTGGTTCAGACCGATGACATGCACCCGTTCAGCAATGGTTTCGCTGTTGAGTATTATGGGTCTGGAGTTGATGGTGATGTCGCCTACAGGAAACTCATGGCGCACCTTTTGCTCAATTCTTGAGCAGATTGCCTGGACTTTTTCAACAGAGAGAGTTCTGTTGACACATACTGCCATTTCAATGAAAACCTGAGGACCGGTCGGCTTTACCCTGATCTTGTCGACGGAGACTACTCCCTCAACAGTGGCGGCGATCTCTTCAACTCTTTCTGCTATGCCTTCTGGCGCGGCATCGATCAGCACATCAATGGTTTTTTTCCCGAGGCTGAATGCTGCATATCCAACCAGCAGGGCAACAGCAATACCGGCAACAGCATCTGCCCATGCGATCCCCTGTGAGACGAAGAGAAGGCCGAGGAGAACGACTGCGGAGCTGAGAATATCAGAGCTGAAGTGGAGCGCGTCCGCCTCAAGCGCCTGGCTGTTGGTCTCTTTTGCAACTCTTTTCAGGGCTCTTGAACGGGAAAAATCGACAATTATGGAGATGACCATGATGGCAATGGCATACCAGGTGACTTCAACCTCTGTTGTTCCGGCAATCAACCGTTCTGTAGCAGCATAGATGATCCAGATACTTGTGATGACCAGAAGACCTGTCTCAATAAGCGCAGAGACACTTTCAACCTTGGCGTGACCGTAGTGATGCTTGCTGTCGGCAGGTTTATCACTCATTTTGACCGCAAACAGAGTCAGGGCGGCTGCGCCAAAGTCGAGGCCCGAGTGAGCTGCTTCAGAAATAATGCCGATGCTGCCGGTCATGATGCCGACAACAAGCTTCATGGCGGTAAGAAAAAGACTTGCTATTACAGAGGAGAAAGCGACTTTTTGTTTTTTATGAGTGTGTTCCATTGAGAGTTTTACCTGGTTTTTCAATTGTCACTTCCACACAAATTTCAAAAACCCTGCTTATATTGGGGCGGTATACAATTTGTTCCAATCGGTGAAAAATCAACACGAACCTCAATATATCATGAGTTTATCATAAGAGCAATGAACATCGGCATCTCATGTCATCACACTTACGGCGGCAGCGGAGCAATTGCTACTGAATTGGGTAAGGCGCTTGCAGCGAAAGGACATCGAATCCATTTTTTCGGTCAGGCGGCACCATTTCGACTGGGAGCATTTTCCCGCAATATTTTTTATCATGAGGTTGATGTAAGGCATTATCCTATGTTTGATGCTCCCTTCTATACTCTCGCCCTGGCTGCGAAAATTGCGGAGGTGGCTTTTTATGAAAAGCTGGATGTGGTGCATGCTCATTATGCCATTCCTCATGCATTGAGCGCCATGCTTGCCCGTCAGATGCTGGAGGACAAGTGTTCGGAGTCGAAGTGTTTCAGACTGATAACGACGTTGCATGGCACCGATATTACGGTTGTCGGTGCTGACCCGGGGATGCAGGATGTAGTACGGCTTGCCATCAACAAATCCGATGGGGTGACAACGGTTTCGAAATACCTGAAGGATGAGACAGTCAGGATGTTTACTCCAAAGAAGGAGATCGCCGTTATTCCGAATTTTGTTGACACCTCAATTTTTTTTCGTTCGCCCAAAAAAGAGATTCGGGAACAGCTTGGCATAGGAGATGAGAAGATTGTGATTCATATCTCAAATTTCAGGCCGGTGAAATGTATTGGAGATATTATCAGGATTTTTTATGCGGTGAGCCAGACGACCAGTGCAACGTTGTTGCTGGTGGGCGATGGGCCGGAACGGAGCGAAGCCGAAATTCTTGTGCGCCAGTTCGGGATTGTTGACCGGGTAAAGTTTCTTGGTAAACTTCTTGATATTGTGCCACTTCTTTCTATTGCTGATGTGATGTTGATGCCAAGCAATGCGGAGTCATTCGGGCTTGCCGCGCTTGAGGCTATGGCTTGTGGCGTGCCGGTTGTTGCCACCATGGCTGGCGGGTTCCCTGAATTTATTGTGCCCGGTCGGCACGGTTATCTGCTTGCTCCGGGTGATGTAGAGGGGATGATCGGGAAGGCGCTTCTTCTCCTTTCAGATGAGCATCACTGGCTTGAGTGCTCAGAGGCCTGCCTTCAACAAGCAAAGCGGTACGAGACCGCTTTGCTTGTTGAACAGTATGAGGCGTATTATATGAGTCTTGTCGAGGATGTGTCGTAATGGGGCGCTTCTGACATTATCAGTACTGCTTGCTTGTCAGCAGTACACTTCGGTATTTATCAAGATTTTCGAGTACCTCTCCTGTGCCTCTGGCAACGGCGGTGAGAGGGTCTTCGCTGATATGGACGGCGAGTTTTGTCTCTTCATTGATTTTCTTGTCAAGTCCTTTTATGAGCGCTCCACCTCCCGCAAGAAAGAGGCCTCGGTCGAAAATGTCGGCTGAAAGTTCCGGTTTGGTTACTTCAAGACTTTTTTTGATCGATGTGATAATCTGACTGATCGGTGTTGCGATGGCCTCTCTGATGGTGGCTGAGTTTACCTCTTGCTCTTCTGGAAGTGCCGTCACGAGGTTCCGTCCTCTAACCATCATTGTGAGCTCTTTATCCAGCTTATAAGCAGATGCGATTTTTATCTTGACATCTTCGGCTGTGCGCTCGCCGATAGCAAGGTTGTATGCTTTACGAAAGTGTCGGACAATTTCATTGGTGATATCGGTTCCGGCAACACGAAGGGACTCTCCTGATGCAATACCTCCAAGGGAGATAACCGCAATTTCCGTTGTGCCACCCCCAATGTCGACAATCATGTTACCCATTGGCTCTTTGACATCAAGGCCGATACCAATTGCTGCAGCCATTGGCTCCGTCACCAGGTAGACCTCTCTGGCACCAACGTGTTCTGCAGAGTCGCGCACAGCCCTTTTTTCAACTTCGGTAATGCCCGACGGTATGCCGATAACCATTCTCCGGATGCCAAATGAAAACTTGGTTTTTGTTTTATTGATCAGCCCCTTGATCAGCTCTTCGGTTGCCTCATAGTCCGCAATGACACCATTGGCCAATGGTCGTATAGTGACAATCCCGGGATGGGTCTTTTCATGCATGAGAAGCGCTTCGTGGCCTATGGCAACAATTTTACCGGTATTACGTTCTCTGGCGACAATTGAAGGCTCATTTAAAACAACACCTTTGCCCCTGATAAAAATCAATGTATTTGCTGTTCCGAGATCAATGGCAATATCTCTGAACAGGTTACTGAAAAAGCTCATGTTAACAAGGTTCTGTGTCTCTTTTATAGTGTCTTGGAATGAAGACGATTCAAGCTATATTCCAAGGTTTCAAGTTGACCCTTAAGGTAGTTAATGGAAATTTTTTTTCAAATGAAAAGAGCTCTTTCAGTGCCTCTTTTTTGCATTTTTTACCGTTTTTTGACTCGTAGTATCGTTTTTTATGAAGAAGAGGCTTGCTCCAGAAGTTTGATAACCAAAAATTAATAATAACGTGTTGCGCCTGTACCGTTTTGCAGAAGAGCTTTCAGCCTTGAAAGAGCAGTTGTTTCGGAGTGTCACGGTTGATGCTTCTGTTCAGTTGGTTGTTGATGAAATTTTGTGCGAAGTTCGCCGCGGGGGGGACAGTGCGGTGCTCGACTATACAGAGCGTTTTCAGGGTATCAGGTTGTCGGAGATGCGAGTCTCACCCAATGCCATTGATGAAGCCAGGGAGACTGCAGGGCCAGCCTTTCTTGCGCTGCTCGAAGAGGCTTATGCAAATATAGTTCGTTTTCATCAGCATGAAGTTGAGAAGAGTTTTTTCTATGAATCTGAAGGTGGTGTATTGCTTGGTCAGCGGGTTACTCCCATGGAAAAGGCGCTCCTCTATGTCCCAGGCGGCAAGGCCTCTTATCCTTCGTCGCTGCTTATGAATGCCGCCCCGGCAACTGTTGCCGGAGTAAAAGATATTTATGTAACGACACCCTGTGATGCTTCAGGTGAGGTGAATCCCGATATTCTTGTTGCTGCTTCGGTGGCTGGAATCCGTTCTGTCTACAAACTTGGGGGAGCACAGGCGATAGCGGCCTTTGCCTACGGGACAGAGACTATTCAGAAGGTTGATAGTATTACCGGGCCGGGCAATAAATATGTGGCGTTGGCTAAAAAACAGGTCTTCGGTCATGTCTCCATCGACAGTATCGCCGGTCCTTCAGAGGTGGTTATTATTGCTGATGAATTTGCCAATCCTGAATTTATTGCCCTCGACATGTTTGCCCAGGCGGAGCATGATCCCGATGCCTCGGCGATCCTGATTACCCCCTCTGCTCCGCTTGCCGCTGCGGTGCAGCAGTGCGTCGAAGCGCGTCTGCCTGACATGCTCCGCCATGAGATCATTGCCTCTTCACTCCAGCATAATGGTGCAATTGTGCTGGTTGAGTCGCTTGAAGAGGCCTGCGCGGTGTCGGATATGATTGCTCCCGAGCATCTGGAGCTGCATGTCGAGCATCCGTGGGATATTTTTCCACAGCTTCACCATGCCGGTGCGATTTTTATGGGCGGTTACTCCTGCGAGACTGTTGGCGACTATTTTGCCGGCCCTAACCACACGCTCCCGACCAGTGGTACGGCACGCTTTTTTTCTCCACTTTCGGTTCGTGACTTTGTCAAGCATACCTCCATTATATCTTATTCAAAACAGCAACTCCACAAATGCGGAGAAAAAATTGCTACCTTTGCGGATCATGAAGGGCTTCAGGCTCATGCCGAGGCTGTTCGGGCAAGATTGAGAGCATGATGAGAGTTGGTGACTTTGATTATCTGCTTCCCGAAGAGAAGATTGCAAAATATCCCCCTCTGGAGCGGGGAACGAGTCGTCTTCTGGTGCTCAACCGTCATTCGGGTGTGGTGGAACACTCCCGGTATGCAGCCCTCGACGCTTTTCTTCAGCCGGGCGATCTTCTTGTGCTGAATAATACCAGGGTGATTCGTGCAAGGTTGTTTGCCTCCAAGTCAACAGGTGCACAGATTGAGTTGATGCTGCTTGAAAAGCATGAGGGAGAGCAGAGATTGGTGCTTTATCGGGGAAGAGTAAAAAAATATGATCAGCTTGATGCCTACGGTCATAAACTGCTGGTTACCGATATTGTCGATCATGGAGTTGCCCGGATTGAGATGCTTGATGGGGGAGTGTTGACTGACTTGTTCGATGCTTTCGGAGAAGTGCCGATTCCACCTTACCTCAAACGGGAGGCCGAAGAGGTTGATCAGGAGCGTTATCAGACGATTTTTGCCGCTTTGCCAGGTTCTGTGGCGGCTCCGACAGCCTCACTGAACATGACGCAGGAGCTTCTTGGCAGACTTCGTCGAAAGGGTGTGGACGTTGTTACCCTGACGCTGCATGTCGGTCTAGGAACCTTTCTTCCCATCAGAGTTGAGTCGTTTCAGGAGCATGTCATGCATCGTGAGTTTTATGCAATACCGCCAGAGAGTCTTGAGAAAATCCAAAAGGTCAAGGCATCAACAGGAAGAGTTGTTGCTGTTGGTACAACGGTTACCCGTGCACTCGAACATGCATGGGAGCACCTTGAGAACTTTTCAGGAGCTGAAGTTCTGACAGGGGAAGCTGATATTTTTATCTATCCAGGGTATCAATTTCGTAGTATTGATGCTCTTTTGACTAATTTTCATGCTCCTCGCTCAACAGTATTAATGCTCACTGCTGCTTTTGCAGGTGCTGATAATCTGCGCAATGCGTATCGGGAAGCGCTTGAGGAGGGATACGCTTTTCTCAGTTATGGAGACAGTATGTTGATTTTTGGTGAGTAATTATTTTCGGTAAAGCGCATTACCCCTTCTCCCCTAATAAAAAAAGGTATAGCGTGTTCATTGCCTTAATATGTTGCGTGTCCTTTCAGTAAAGCACCGGGGGTTTCTTGCATATAAAAGGCCGTCGTGCTATTTTTTGGCACTCCTTATCCCCTGTTTGGGAGAAGGCTGTTTATGCAACCATTTTTGTACAGGTACATTCATTTCAACCACACATAACCAGGGAGATTGACTTTTATGAGTCTTGTAGTCCAATATCGCGCCCATACTGCAGAACGGGCAAAGCTGACCATTCCACCTCTACCGCTAACTGCCGAACAGACCCGCTTGCTTGTTGGTCTCCTCCAGCAGGAGGTTGTTGAAGAAAAAGAGTATCTGCTTGAGCTGTTTCGCGATCATATAAGTCCCGGAGTTGATGATGCTGCATTTGAAAAAGCTGCATTTCTTGATGGAATTCTGCAGGGTGAGGTATCATGCTGCGTGATCAGCAAAATAGATGCTGTTCGAATTCTGGGTACCATGCTGGGTGGTTATAATGTCAAGCCTCTTGTTGATGCGCTTGCTCATCAGGATCCGATAATCTGTAGCGAAGCTGCTGAGATGTTGAAAAAGACCCTTCTGGTCTATGACCTTTTTGATGTTGTGGTTGATCTTTCAAAAAACAACCCTTATGCGGCAGAGGTGCTCAAATCATGGGCGGAGGCTGAATGGTTCACCTCCAAACCCCTTCTTCCTGAGAAAATGACGCTTACGGTCTTCAAAGTGCCAGGAGAGACCAATACTGACGATCTTTCACCAGCAAGTGAGGCCTTTACCCGTAGTGATATTCCCCTTCATGCCCGCTGTATGCTCGGTACCAAGATCAACGATCCGATCGGGACTATTGCAGAGTTGAAACAAAAGGGTCATCCCCTTGCCTATGTCGGCGATGTTGTTGGCACCGGATCAAGCAGGAAGTCTGGCATAAACTCCGTTCAGTGGCATATCGGCAACGATATTCCTGCAGTGCCAAACAAGCGTACGGCAGGTGTTGTGATTGGAAGTACCATTGCCCCGATTTTTTTCAATACAGCGGAAGATTCAGGCGCTTTGCCAATTCAGGCTGATGTTACAGCGCTGGAGATGGGTGATGTCATTGAGGTTGATCTTTCAAAGGGTACCATAGTGAAGATTGGAGAGGTTGTCGCCCGTTTTGAACTTTCTCCCAACACGATTGAGGATGAGGTACGTGCTGGCGGACGTATTCCATTGATTATCGGCAGGACACTGACCAGAAAAGCCAGAAAGGTGCTTGGTCTTGGTGAAGATACCATCTTTATGCGTCCCGAACAGCCTGCGGATAGTGGTAAAGGGTACACGCTTGCACAGAAGATGATTGGCAGGGCTTGCGGTCTTGCGGGTGTGCGTCCCGGAATGTATGTCGAACCGGAGACTTTGACGGTTGGTTCTCAGGATACAACAGGGGCTATGACCCGCGATGAGGTGAAGGAGTTTGCTGCCCTGAGCTTCAGTGCGGATCTTCTGATGCAGAGCTTCTGTCACACATCAGCCTATCCCAAACCATCCGATATCAATCTGCACAGAAGCCTGCCCTACTTTATCATGAGCAGGGGGGGGGTTGCGCTGAAACCGGGAGATGGAGTTATCCACACCTGGCTGAACCGTATGGTGCTTCCCGATACGCTTGGAACGGGTGGTGATTCTCATACCCGTTTTCCGATTGGTATCTCTTTTCCTGCAGGATCCGGCCTTGTGGCTTTTGCCGGTGTGACAGGAACCATGCCGCTCAACGTTCCTGAGTCCGTGCTTGTTCGTTTTTCGGGTGAGCTTCAGCCGGGAATTACCTTGCGCGATCTTGTCAATGCCATTCCTTATGAGGCCATGAAACGTGGTCTTCTGACTGTTGAAAAGAAAGGCAAAAAAAATGTGTTTGCGGGACGTATTCTTGAAATTGAGGGGCTGCCGAATCTCAAGGTTGAGCAGGCTTTTGAGCTCAGCGATGCATCTGCGGAACGGAGCGCGGCTGCATGTACTGTCCGTCTCAACAAAGAGCCGGTTATTGAATATCTCAGTTCAAATATCAAATTGCTCGGGCAGATGATTGAAGAGGGCTATGGTAATCCAGAGACGTTGCAGCGCCGTATCGGCAAGATGCAGGAGTGGCTGGACAATCCGACTCTTCTGGAGCCAGATGCCGATGCGGAGTACGAAGAGGTGATTGAGATTGATATGAGCACTATTATTGAGCCGATTCTTGCCTGCCCCAACGATCCGGACGATGTCAAAACGCTCAGCGAGGTGCTTCGTGATGAGAAGGCACCAAAAGCTATTGATGAGGTATTTGTTGGAAGCTGCATGACCAACATTGGCCATTTCCGTGCCCTTGGTGAGATTTTACGGAACAGGGGAGCCGTACCGGTAAAGCTCTGGATTGTTCCACCGACAAAGATGGATATGAAAAAACTTGTCGAAGAGGGCTATTACTCTGTTTTTGGCGCATCAGGAGCCCGGATTGAGCAACCAGGCTGTTCGCTTTGCATGGGAAACCAGGCAAGGGTTGCAGATAATGCGGTGGTATTCTCAACCAGTACCAGGAACTTTGATAACCGGATGGGTACTGGTGCCCAGGTCTATCTTGGTTCTGCTGAACTTGCCGCTGTATGTTCGCTTCTTGGTCATCTTCCGAGTAATGATGAATACATGGAGATTGTCAAACGCTATCTTACCGGCGATAAGGAAGAGAGCATTTATCAATACCTTAACTTTCATGAGCTTGAAAAAGCAGAATTAGAGTTGCTTGTTGAATAAAAAAATCATTTATTAAGGCGGGATGTGGAATAGTATTAGATATCACACCTTACAGTAGGCTTTTGGAAAGTCGCTGTTTTTTTTTATTTTTCGGGAGCTGATGAAGCTGTCAATTATTAAACAACAAAAATAAACATAGCAATGAAAAAGTTTTTCGTATTCCTCTTTCTTGTAAGCTCAGTCTCATTTGTTGGCTGCGCAAAAAAAACTGAAGCTCCTGTAGAAGCTCCTGTGGAAGCACCTGCCGCACCTGCCGCACCAGCAGCAGAGGCACCAGCAGCACCTGCCGCACCTGCCGCACCAGCAGCAGAGGCACCAGCAGCACCAGCAGCACACGGAAAATAAGTTTGCGGATTTCCTCTGCGTCTTATCAAGAGGAGACAAAACGAAAGTTTTGTCTCCTCTTTTTTTTTGTACGCTATTGCTGGTAGATAGTATAGTGGTTGTGGACGCGAGGGTGTCGAAGTAAGGATTACGTTGCCTCTCGATTAAATAGAGCCAATGAATTAAAACAGCCCAATAGTGGGGTATTGTTCATGTTATGCTGTTCTCTATCGACTGGGCAAAAAAAAAGACACCTGCCATCGGCCTGTGTCTTTTTTTCGCTGAGAAACTTTGTTGAGGAGGCAGGACTCGAACCTGCAAATTGCCTGATCCAGAATCAGGAGCCTTACCAATTTGGCCACTCCTCAATAAACCCATGTGCACCCGAGAGGAGTCGAACCTCTAACCGTCTGATTCGTAGTCAGATACTCTATCCAGTTGAGCTACGGGTGCATGTATGGTAGCGTGTACGGGATTCGAACCCGTGATCTTCGCCTTGAGAGGGCGATGTCCTGGGCCACTAGACGAACACGCCAGGTATTTTCAATTTATCCTTCCATAACCAGTGGGCCCTGTAGGACTTGAACCTACGACCCAGCGATTATGAGTCGCTTGCTCTGACCAACTGAGCTAAGGGCCCCTTAACACCTTACTGCCTCAGCGCTTGGCTTTAGAGGCAGTTAATATAACGCTCAATAAATAATATCCAAAAAAATAATATGACTTTTTATCAATGGGCTAAAATTCGTTGTACTTTTCTCGCCTGATATCAGCGCCAAGGCTCTTCAGCTTCATCTCAATTTTTTCATATCCCCGATCGAGGTGATAGACTCTGAGTACCTCTGTTGTTCCTTGAGCAACCAGTCCTGCCAGCACAAGACTGGCTGAAGCACGCAAGTCGGTTGACATCACTTTTGTGCCTGACAGGTGTTGTGGTCCGTGAACAATGGCTTGGTTTTTACGGATTTCGATATGGGCACCAAGTCGATTCAGTTCAGGAATATGGTTGAAGCGTTCATGATAGACTTTATCGATAATATGGCTTGTTCCTTCAGCCTGTGTCATCAATGCAATCCACTGCGCCTGCATGTCGGTAGGAAAAGAGGGGTAAGGTTTTGCTGTGACATCTGTCGGGAGAAGCTTGTCCGGGCTTTTCAGGGTAATGCTGTTGCTTGTCGTTGTAACGGTACATCCTGCATGGATAAATTTTTTCAGTACGGCTTTCATCTGTTCCGGTTCTACACCGTTGATTGTAATCTCTCCGCCAGTTATCGCCGCAGCGGCAAGAAGTGTTCCTGCTTCAATTCGGTCAAACACATTTTGAAATTCAATGGCATTGAGTGACTCTTTGCCATCTATTTCAAGCTCAGTGGTTCCAGTTCCCCTGATTGTAGCTCCCATGGCAGTGAGAAATCTGCAGAGAGTTTCAATTTCCGGTTCTGCAGCCGCGTTGCTGATGGTTGTTTTACCCTCGGCCAGTACCGCTGCCATGAGAGCATTACCAGTTGCTCCAACTGAGGAGACAGGAAAGTCAATATGAGCGCCCTGTAGTTTACCTCCTTTTATGGATGCGTCGATAAACCCGGTCTCAATGGTAATTGTAGCTCCAAGCTTTTCCATGGCCATAAGATGCAGGTCGATCGGCCTTGGGCCAAAGGCGCATCCTCCCGGAAGAGAGACTCGTGCATGACCAAACCGGGCAAGCAACGGTCCAAGCACATAGATCGATGCACGCATCTTTTTCACCAGTTCATAAGGTGCTTGGAGGCTCTGAACATTTCGTGATGATACGATCAGTGTATTGTCTGAAAAGGTGGTTTCAGAGCCAAGATGGTTCAAGAGCTGAGTAAAGGTCGTAATATCACGCAGATCTGGAATATTGTGAAGGGTAAAGCTCCCTTTTCCGGCAAGCAGGGTTGCGGCGATGATTGGCAGTGAGCTGTTTTTTGAGCCTGAAGCATTGATGCTGCCGGAGAGCTGTCGCCCACCCCTTATAACAAGCTTGTCCATGGTATTGGTTTGCTGATGAAAAAACTGCTATTTACCATTATTTCGGGTTATGAAAAACAAATTATTTTTTCTCAGAGCCTTTGCGAAGAAAAGATTTTATCCATTACCTTGAACTGAATTTTTAAAGGTTCTTCTCGATTCCTCTCTTTTGAAGAGGTTTTATGGAAAAGTGCCTGAATTTAGAATGCTTGGGGATTATTTATGAGATGTATTGTTTTACCCGATCTTGTTGATAAAGTGTTGCGGATCATTGCTGTGTTGTTGTTGCTCGTTGGTGGTATGTCGTTATCAACGGTGGCTGCTTCACCGGCCAGTAGCGAAATATCAAGGATTATGAAAGAGAGAGCCGCAGTTGAAGAGAATCTTCGTAGTCTGAAAGAGCAGCTTAAAGAGTATCAGTCAAAGTTGCATACGACAACTCGCAAGGAGTCGCAGTCATTCAAGGCTCTGGAAAATATCCGTCGGCAGATTCTTGTGCTGGAGGGGATCATCAGTCAAAACCAGAGTTATCTTGAAAAAATTGACCGCGATATCGATCATCTGCAGGGAGAACTTCAGGGTAATCGCCAGAAGTATGGCAGGGTCTCCGATGATTTTCGCAGAACGGCAGTCTCTGTTTATAAATATGGCGGCAATAGGGATATTGAGCATCTTTTCAGTGCTGGTTCAGTGAATAATGCTCTGGTAAGAGCCCAATACATGGGCTTTTTTACTCGTGGCGTACGTCGTCATGTTGATCAATTACAGCAGGTTGCTGATGAACTTGAAACCAATCGGCTTGCACTTGAGCAGAGCTACAAGCAAAAAGCAGAAGTGGTCAAAGAGCAGGAGCGTCAATTGAAGAGCTGGTCGGTCAGCAAGAAAGAGAAGGAGGTAGTTCTTGACAAGCTAAAGAAAAATAAGCAGGAGTATGCGGCGCAGCTTGCTGATGTCCAGAAGAAGCGAAGACAACTGCAATCGCGGATTGAGTCATTGATCATTGCTGAACAGCGTGCGTTGGAGGCCGAACAGGAGCGGCAGCGCAAGATTGCAGAAGCTCAACGTCTGGCTGCAAAGCGTCTGGAGGCTCAACGTCAGGTGAAAGAGCAACGGGAAGCTAAGCGCCAGGAGCGTCAACGTCTTGAAGCTCAACGCAGGGAGGCACAACGCGCGACTGCTGCAAAGGAAAAAGTCTCTGGTCGTGCCTCTGTCGCAGAAAAAAAAGAGCGCAAAACGGAGACCCTCAAACCCGAGGAAGAGACTCAGCCATCATCTGTACCACCAACTCCAGCTCCTGAAAAGAGGAGTGTTGACGTGGTGCGTACTATGGATTCGCCCGATCTTGAAAAGGTTTCAGCAGATTTTGACAAAGCCTTGGGTTCGCTGCCATGGCCTGTACGTAATGGTGTTGTTGCCCGGAAGTTTGGTACAGTTGAAGACAAGGATCTCAAAATCGTGACGACCAATAACGGGATTGACATTTCAGTTCCGGCAAATTCTCCGGTGCGAGCGGTTTCGGGTGGAAAAGTGGTGCAGATTGCGTTTCTTCCAACTTTCGGTAATATTGTCATTATTCGCCATCCAAAGTCATACCTGACCGTCTATGCCAATCTTGGTCAGTTGCAGGTAGCCAAGGATGATCTTATCAAGTCACAGCAGTTGATAGGTGCTTCTGGCAAGATGGCTGAAGGGGGTTCAGTGGTGCATTTTGAGATATGGAAGGGGCGTGTGAAGCAGAATCCACAGAAATGGCTCAGGTGATCATGAGCGTTGTACAACATTAACTCAGTCGTATATATGAAGGTTCAGGATCTCCATCTCGATTACGCCATTGTTGAGGATATTCTCAAGGCTTTTCTGCTCAATGAGACTGGCAAGTTCGGGTTCAGTTCGATTGTACTCGGTCTTTCCGGTGGTATTGATTCCGCTGTGGTGTGTGAGCTTGCGGCCCGTGCGCTTGGTGCGGAGAATGTGCTTGCACTGATGATGCCCTGCGCTTCAAGCAGTGCTGACAGTCTTGAACATGCAGAGCTGATGATCCGCAAGCTTGGTATTCGATCAGAAGAGATTGCCATAACGCCGGTGGTAGATCCCTTTTTTGCCTCGGTACCGAAGGATCAGTTACTGAGAAGGGGAAACATTATGGCGCGCACAAGGATGATGTTTCTTTATGATGTTTCAGCGCGTGATGGTTGCCTGGTTGCAGGAACGAGCAACAAAACGGAGTTGCTCCTTGGCTATGGTACTCTGTTTGGCGATATGGCATCGGCTGTAAATCCAATTGGGGACCTCTATAAAACCCAGATAAGAGGACTTGCCCGTCATCTTTGTATTCCCGAGCCACTCATTGTCAAATCGCCCTCAGCCGACTTGTGGGAAGGGCAGAGCGACGAGGCAGATCTTGGTTTCAGCTATGAAGAGGTTGATCTTTTGCTCTACATGATGCTTGAAAAGCGTATGGATAAACAGGCCATTCTCGAACAGGGAGTTTCGGAGAGTTTTTATGACCGGGTTAGAAAAATGGTAGTCCGAAACCAGTACAAGCGGATGATGCCTGTTATTGCCAAGATTTCCGCCCGAACGCCCGGTATCGATTTCCGTTACGCCCGAGATTGGCAGGAGGTGACGTAGGGGGCGCGCCATGGGGTTTTTAAAACGACCTCAGCACCGTATCCATCAGAAAATGGCGGTCATCTTTTTGTGGGTAGTCTGTGGTGTAGTGCAGCCCTCGTGATTCGCGGCGTTTCAAGGCACCTTCAATGATAAGGCTGGCCACCTTGATGATGTTGCGCAATTCGAGAATTTGGGTCGTAATCCTGGTTTTTTTATAGTAGGACTCAGTCTCCTCTTTAAGAAAATCAATCCTTCTTTTGGCACGTTGCAGCCGCAGGTCGCTGCGCACAATGCCAACATAGTCATTCATCACCTGTTGAGCTTCCCGTTTGTTGTGGGAGACCAGAATCCACTCTTCCGGGTTGACTGTTCCCGTGTCATCCCAGTCGGGAAAATTGATGTTGTTGGTGATATGGGGCAACGCTTCCCTTATAGTGAGTGCCGATCTCCAGGCGAAAACCAGCGCCTCAAGCAGAGAGTTGCTTGCAAGACGATTTGCTCCATGAACACCGGTACAGCTTGTCTCCCCGCAAGCATAAAGCCTTGTAATGGTTGTACGTCCCTTATCATCAGTTCTTACCCCACCGCAAGAGAAGTGCGCGGCAGGAACAACAGGGATCATCTCCTTGGTCATATCAATACCAAAACTAAGGCAGGTCTTATAAATATTTGGAAAATGTTCCCTGGTCTTTTCAGCATCAAGATGTGTTACATCGAGAAAAACGCACTCCTCACCGCTTTTTTTGATCTCTGAATCGATAGCACGGGCAACAATATCCCTTGGCGCGAGGTTCTGGCGCTTGTCATACTTTTGCATGAACTCCTGACCATTTTTCAGTTTCAGGATGCCTCCGAACCCCCTTACCGCTTCTGAAACAAGAAAAGATTTGGCGTGAGGGTGGTAAAGAGATGTTGGATGAAACTGAATAAACTCCATATTGGCAATCTCGGCACCAGCACGGTATCCCATGGCAACACCATCTCCGGTGGCAATCTCTGGGTTGGTGGTATGGGGGTAGACGTGGCCCAGTCCACCGGAGGCGAGCATGGTGATTTTTGCAAGTATTTTTTTTGGTTGCCGTTGCCTTGAATCCAGCACATAAGCGCCATAACAGTTGATGTCGTTTGTTTTAATACCAAGTTGATGCTCGGTAAGCAGTTCAATGGCGAGATGGTGTTCAAGAAGGGTGATATTGGGATGACTGTTGATGCGATTGAGCAGCGCAGTTTCAACCTCTCTGCCTGTCAGGTCCTGTGCGTGAACAATACGGTTTCTGGAATGGCCACCCTCCTTGCCGAGGTGCAGATGGTCATGATCAGAGGTGGTAAAGTTTACTCCAAGTTCTGAGAGGCGTTGTATATGCTGAGGCCCCTCATTGATCATGAGTGTTACCATATCAAGGTTGCACAATCCGGCACCAGCATCAAGGGTGTCGGCAATATGGAGCTCCGCGCTATCATTGCTGTCAATAGTTGCGGCAATCCCCCCCTGAGCCCAGTTGGTGTTGGAGGCAGAGCTCTCTTTCTTTGTTATGATCGTAACCTTGGCATACTCTGCAGCATGAAGTGCGAAATAAAGCCCCCCAATACCGCTGCCAATAACAAGAACATCAGTGTTGATCGATTCAGTCATAGTATTCATTGTCAATTCGGGCGAATCAGTAAAACTTTCCATTATGGCAGGAGAACAGCACATGAAATGGCCGTTGTCCAGAGACCGTTTTCGCCCTCTGCTGATTGCGTGATGTTATAGGAGTTGATGATTTTACCGCTCATTTTGTAAATGCCCTCGCGCTCGTCCCAATCTTTGTTGGGGTCGAACTCAATACCAAGGGTTGTGGCGAGCATGGTTGCCGCAAGATCTTCAGCATACTCTCCAGACTGTTCTGCGGACTCTCCGAATGGATGGTGTTCCGACAGGTAGCCATACTGGGTGTCGTCTGCCGGAATGGCGACACCAACGGATGCAGCAATAAGGCGATTGAACTCATTGGTTGAGTTGCGTGCCATGACGGCAAAGGTGATCTGCCCCGGAGAGAGGTGTTTTAAACCCTCCTCAACTGAGACTCGCTCACATTTTGGCGGAAAAATACTTGATACCGTAACAAGGTTGCATTTTTCAATTTTGGCCTCTCTCAGGGCAAGCTCAAACGAGGAGAGATACTCCTTGTGCCTTCCCACACCCTTGGTGAAAAATACTTTCGACGGGACAAATGACAATGCCGTTCCTCCAGATTAATTTTATTGTTCGACCTGTTTATCTCAGTGAAATTGAGCAATTATAGAAAAAAGCGCCCTCATTAAAAATGTTTTTTTAGGGCGACTTTAAAAAACTTTCTTTTCCCCGCCCGGACTATTTTTGGGGTAACACCAAGTTCAAGATTTTCAGTGATCTCATCGATTTTTCTTTCGTCAACAAGCACCGATTTTTGCTGTATCATACGTCGGGCATCACTTTTCGAAGTGGCAGCGCCAAGGGTGACAAGCAGATCAATCACAGAAATTGATTGCTGATCAAGTTCCACGAGCTCAATATTGTCTGGCGCTTTTTTATGGACAAAAAGCTGGTCGAAGTGTGATTCAGCCCCCTCAGCGTCCTCTTCTGAGTAATACGATGACACAATTTCTCTTGCCAGACTCCTTTTGGCAGCTCTTGGATTTTCAGTGATCTGAACGAGAATATCGCTTACCGCAGATTCTCCTTGAGGTAGCAGTAGTTTTGTAAAGGTTTCAATGAGAGTGTCTGGAATAGAGAGAGCCTTTCCATACATGTCGGCAGGGGAGTCATTGAAGCAGATTGCATTGCCAAGTGACTTCGACATCTTTTCACCACCACTGGTGCCGACAAGCAGTGGCATGGTCAAGCAGACCTGGGGGGTAATACCGTATTCTCGCTGGAGGTCTCTACCAACAAGCAGGTTAAATTTTTGGTCTGTGCCACCAAGCTCAACATCATTTTTCAGGTGTACCGAATCCATGCCCTGGGCAAGGGGATAGAGGAATTCATGAATGGAGATTGGCTCATGGGCCCGATACCTGCGTTCGAAGTCGTCACGCTCAAGCATCCTTGCCACAGTATAGTGACTTGCGAGGCGAACAACATCGGCAAATCCCATGGTTCCCAGCCAGTCCGAGTTGTAGCAGATCGTTGTCTTTTCGGGGTCAAGAATTTTTGAAGCCTGTTCAAAATAGCTTTTGCCGTTTTCTCGAGCCTCTTCGGCTGAAAGTTGTGGTCTTGTTTTGCTCTTTCCCGAGGGGTCGCCGATCATGGCGGTAAAATCACCGATAATCAGGATGGCCTGATGGCCGAGATCCTGAAACTCACGTAATTTCCGAAGCACGACGGAGTGACCAAGGTGTAAATCGGGCCGTGATGGATCTGCGCCAAGCTTGATTTTGAGCGACTGATCTGTTCTCATACTGAGTTGCAGTTTCTGTTCAAGCTCATCGACACTGATCACTTCAACCACATTGCTGGTGATAATATCAAGTTGTTCCTGTATTGCTGGAAAACCCATGGATTCCCTGATTTTGTTAAATTAAAATTGCTTTTTGATCTGTTCCAGTTGTCTCTGATTATCTCTTTTTTTGATTGTTTCCCGTTTGTCGTACAGTTTTTTCCCTTTGGCAACGGCAAGCTCAATTTTCAGAAGCCCTTTCGAATTAAAAAATGCTTTCAGTGGTACCAGGGTCAGCCCTTTTTCATTTATTTTTGCCTGGATTTTCTGGATCTCCTTTTTGTGCAGCAGCAGTTTTCGACTCCGTTTGGCCTCAATCATCTCCATGCGGTTAAGCTCATAAGGGGTAATCTGCATGTTTTCAAGCCACACCTCGTTGTGGTGGATGATGGCAAAACTGTCACCCAGGCTGGCGTGGCCGAGGCGCACCGATTTTACCTCGCTGCCGAAGAGCTGAATACCCGCGACAAGGGTATCAAAAATTTCAAACTCAAATCGGGCCTTCTTGTTTTGAATGGCCTGGACGTATTGCTGAATATGCTGCTTTTTCGACACGATAACCCTCAATGGTTTTCATTTTCAAGATATGCGACAGGAACAAGATTTCCGATATTGAGTACCAGAAAGGGATCAAGGATCCTTTTTACCCGAGCCATCTCCTGTACTCCAGCGTCATGATACATCTCCACCAGATACTCTGCCTTGAGCTTCCCAATTCCGTGTTCAGCGGACAGTGTTCCTCCCAACGCAAGAACCTTGCTGATAAATGTACGGTAGAGCTCCTTTCCGAGCAGAAACTCCTCATGGCTTCTTGGCAGGATGTTCAGATGCAGATGTTCATTGCCGATATGACCAAAAATAATATAGATAAAGCCCAGTTGTTCGCAAGAACTCCGGTAAAAATCAAAAAGTTCACGAATTTTTCCTTCAGGTACAGCCATATCGGTGCTGATTTTGCTCTCATGTTGCTTTCTAAGCCATTCGGTGACCAGAAGCGGCAGGGCATGACGAAACTCCCGCATTTGTAACTGTTCTTCACGGTCAAGTGCCATCCATGATTCGTCACTCATGGCGTTGCAGGACTCCATCAGTGCAAACAGCGTTTCAAGGTCTGCCTCTTCACTCTCCGGTGTTGTCTCCGTCTCTATAAATATGGCACCGTTACTCTGTGATGGTATTTCAGGATACTTTGCTGAGAGAAACCCAAGTGCGTGTTTGTCAAAAAACTCTATTGCCCGGGGAGATGCACTATTTTTCGGATCTTTAAGCTGCCGGGTAAAGCTGAAGAGATCTTCAATACTCCTGAAATAGACAATGCAGGAGATGATCGATTTTGGCAAGGGAATAAGCATGAGATCGGCTTCAGCGATAACACCGAGAGTTCCTTCCGAGCCGATAAAAAGATCAACAAGATCCATTCCCGTTTCAGAAAAGTAGCCAGCGTTGTGCTTTGAAGTATCGGGCATGGAGTATTGCGGTCTCTGCAAAACAATATTTCCGGCGATTGGCAGGGTGAGCCGGAACATGCCGTTGTCGTCAGCCATGCAGGCTCCGCGTGAAAGATTGAGCAGATCGCCCTGAGGCAGCACGACAAGGATTCTTGAGATATGTTTTCTTGTCGGGCCGTATTTGAATGTTCTTGCTCCTGAAGAGTTGTTTGCTATGGTGCTGCCGATAAAACAGAGCTTTTCTGTTGGATCCGGGGGATAAAACCAGCCACTCTGCTCAGCTTTTTTCTGGACACTGTCGAGGAGCGCTCCTGCCTGGACGGTCAAGTATGCTTTGTTTTCCGCGATCTGCACCAGTTCGCTGATATGGTCAAGTTTCTGCATGGAGATAACATAGTCTCCCATAGGGATTCTCCCCCCGGTTGTGCCGGTTCCATTCCCGGAAATGGTAAAACGGCGGTGCCCTGCGGGCGCAGTTTTAAGCAAATCGGAGAGTTCCTTAATGGTTTCGGGAAAAAAAACTCCTGGAGTATGGCCAGTTTTCAAATTACTGGTATCTTCAAGAAAGCCAAGAAGAGAGGCTTGATCGTTTTTGTATATCATTCTCCTGTTTGACCATTTTTGTTTTGAGCGGGCGGCTCTGTGGTTGGTTCAGAGCTGTTGTACTGTATTGGAGGTGGAGCGCTCTCTGTGCTGTCGGATTGGGTCGCAGAGATACCTGTGCTTACCTTTTTTGTGGCATTGGGTTTTACTCCCTTTATGTAATACTTTATAAGTTCGCGGGCAATTGGAGCGGAAATGGCCCCTCCGAAACCGGCATTTTCAACAAGCACCGCAAGGGCGATTCTTGGATTTTCCATGGGGGCGAAGGCGATAAACCAGGCATGATCTTTGCCGTGTGGGTTTTGTGCTGTTCCAGTTTTTCCGGCAACGGTTACGCCGGGGACGTTTGCAAGAGTTCCTGTGCCATACTGCACAACACCCACCATACCATCCTTGATCAGGGCGAATGTCTCTGCCGAAACCGGTAATTGTTGACTGCTATAGGTGAGAGGGATATATCTTCCGGTACTTGTGTCGCGGTATCCACTGACGATATGAGGCTGGAAAAGAGTTCCATTGTTTGCGATGGCTGCTGCATAAGCCGCAAGCTGTACCGGTGTGGTGCCAAGCTCTCCCTGACCAATGCCCAAACTGACCAGATAACCTTTGCCCCATCTCTTTTTGCCATACCTTTTATCATAATAATCGGATGATGGCAGTAGTCCAGCTCTTTCGCCAGGCAGGTCAATACCGCTCTTTTCTCCAAAACCGAACATGGCACCATATTTTGTCCAGTTCTCAAAACCGACGTTAAAGATAAGTTTATAAAAATAGACGTTGGATGAGACGGCAATGGCGCTTCTCATATCCACCAGTCCATGCCCTTTCCCCTCGTTACTGAGAAATCGTCTGTTACCAAAGGTAAAGACACCGTTGTCAAGAATTTTTTGATTCGGATCAATGCTTTGCTCCTCAAGAGCGGCAGTGGCAACCACCATCTTATAGACTGAACCGGGCGGATAGACTGCCTGAACGGTGCGGTTAAAAAGTGGCTTCTGGGGAGAGGTAATAATATCGTTCCATCCTTTGCGGTCTGTAGAGCCGTTGAAGATATCGAGATTGTAGTCAGGAGCGCTGGCCAGTGCAATGACCCCCCCTGTCAAAGGGTCAATGGCAACAACAGCGCCGGAATGACCTGTTTTATTTAACAGCTTTTCGGCAAGCTGCTGCAAACCTCCATCAATAGAGAGATAGAGATCGTCACCCTTTATGGCGGAGATATCGCTTTTTCCGTTATCATATTTCCCGGCATATTTGCCTCGCGGAGTGATCATTTCAAATCGGGCACCTTTTTGTCCTTTCAACCGCTCTTCGTAATACTTTTCCAATCCGCTGAATCCGATTTTGTCATCTTGCGAGTAACCCTGTTCTGCAAATTCCTCCAGTTTTTGCTTTGATATCAGACGGACATAGCCGAAAAGATGAGCGCCATGGAGAGAGTCTGGATACATTCTTTTGTTGTCGGTCTCTATCAGGACACCAGGCAATTGCCAGAGATTCTCGCTCAGTCGAGCAACTGCAACCGCATTAATATTTCGACTTACGGCTGTGGCGGCGAACCGGTTGAAGGCTCGCCCTTTGTTGATATTTTCAATCAGTTCGCTCTCGGGGATTTGGATAAGCCATGCAAGATAGCCCGCTTTGGTCAATCGGAATTCAGAGGGAATTACTTTAACGATGTAGAGTGGCTGATTGTCAACGATGGTCAGCCCGTTTCGGTCGATCATACGGCCTCTTGGTGGCACCATCCAGACCCTGCGAATGCTGTTTGCGGTTGCAATTGAGCCAAGTTGCTGAAAATTAAGCACCTGCAGATAGAAAAGTCGGCCAAAGATGACAGTAAAAACAGTTATGATGAAGAGTGACACGAGAGTTGAGCTTCGCTGACTGTTATCCATTGTTTCAGCTGGCAAATGTTTTTCTCAAAATGAGTCTGTTTGCAATAAATGCAAGGGTGAGAGACAAGAGAGATGCAAGGAGCCCCAAGGTAACTATTCTGTATTCTGGTGAGAGACCAAGAGGATTATATACAGAGGTTATAATGGTGTGAGAAGAAAATTCCGCAGTCAAAACGGCCACATAGAAGCGTCTTGTTTTTTGTTTAGCCGTTGCATGACTGTCTTCAGGGGAGTGGAAATAACCTGCCAGAAATCCTCCTGTTGTTATTGCAAGCGTATGCAATCCCAGGTTTCCGGAGAAGATACCCGCCAGTATACCTGCCGCAAATCCAAAACTGGTGCTGGTTTTCTGCCCTTGGGTTACCGCCAGAAAAGCAATAAAAACCGCAAGAGCATCAGGCATGGCCTCAAAGAGAGCTAGTCGGGCGAAACCAAACTCCTGCACCAGGGTGACGATGCAGAGCGCAAAGATAGAAAATGAGATTTGTTTTGTCACAAAGTATTTAAGATCTTGTAGTTATGGGTTTTGTTCAATAAGCGTGCTGTCGTTGCTTATTGCCATTTTTTCCGGTTCAATTTTCAAGGGAGCGACCAGTACCTGTGTCAGTGATGAAAAATCAACAGCAAGGCGGAGATCAATGGAATAAAAAAGTTTGTCGGGTTTTATGCGAACCACTTTTCCAACTGGAATGCCTCGCATGGCAAAGGTACTGAAATCTGAAGTGAGCATCCTTTCGTAAAGTTTGAGGTTGCTGCTGATCGGGATGTGTTCAACATGGGCGATAGACTCGGCACCACCACTCCAACTGAGAATACCCGAACAGTTGGAAGAGTCGGATACAACGCTCACCTTGAAGTCTGTGTGGATGACAGGCATTACTCTGGCATAGTGTTCGGAGACCGAAATCACTCTTCCCACCAGCCCTTCCGGTACCAGAACGGTCATATCCTTTTTTATTCCATTACTCCATCCAGCATTGATGACCAGTATGTTTTCCCGCTCACTGAACTTTCGATTAACAACTCTTGCTATGGTAAACCCGGATGCGTTGAACGTTGGGGGATCCAATATTTTTCTACGGTTCCGTTCATCAACAGCAGTTGTTTCATAGTTCATCACTTTCATAAGGAGATCACGGTTTATAAGCATTAACCGTTCATTTTCTTTATCAACATTGAGTAGTGAGGTGAGGTTTATCAGCTTTTCATTGATACCAGCGCTGAATTCAATACCGCTGGTTTGGAGCTTTGAAAAGGCA
>SESH01070063.1_pt1 | contig 40372 bp, 26 predicted proteins | sample 3171561 | NCBI WGS metagenome assembly SESH01 (sample SAMN10866947, study PRJNA518727) | freshwater metagenome | biome: subpolar coniferous forest; feature: holomictic lake; material: water; isolation source: holomictic Lake 442 2011 16.5 m and 2014 13 m | place: Canada: near Kenora, Ontario
TGGGCCACAAATATAATTCCTGGTGGACCGGAAGTATTCTTACGATCGACGAAGCGCGTAAGCTTGTCCCGCATCAGAACGCCACCACGATCCAGGTCGCGATCGGTGTGGTCGCTGCGGCCATGTGGATGATCGAAAACCCCCATAAAGGAGTCTGTGTCCCGGACGATCTCCCGCATAAAGAGATCCTCGCTACCGCGAAACCTTATCTCGGCACGATGGTCTCAGAACCTTACGACTGGACGCCTTTCAAGAATTATCAGGTCTTTTTCCAGGAAAACCAGAGCTCTCACTTGGACAAAAAAAATCCCTGGTGCTTTAAGAATTTCTTATTTAAAGAATAAACTTTTCACGCAACGCTCAACGGGCAACGCGCAACGGTAAAAATTCGAAGCTCTTTCGTTGTGCGTTGAGCGTAGTACGTTGCGCGCTAAAAAATTATGATCAAAAAAAAGAACGCCCAAGAGATCGAGCAACGTGAAGCCATGCGCGGAGGCTCGGGTCAGGTCACGGTCCGCCATTATCTCAAGCCTGAAGAGATCAAGGCCCGCACGCGGCTTTGCGCAGAACTCGTCCTTTCTCCCGGCGCGAGCATCGGCCCGCATGATCATGTGGATGAAGATGAGATCTATATCATTCAGCAAGGCCAGGGACTCATGACAGACGCCGGCAAGGAATTTTCGGTCGCGACCGGCGACGCCATCCTCACGGGCCAAGGCGCTTCCCATTCGATCAAGAATACCGGCGTGAATGATCTGATCGTTACAGCGATCATTATAAAATATTAAAATCTCAAATTTGAAATTTGAGATCAAAAAAAGAGAACTTAGACATGCATCCCACTTTCCCTCAAGAAACCTTCCTCCCAGCCAGGATTCTTTTTAAAATGGGCGGGCTAACGGATCTCGCCATGGAAACCGCTGAGTTTGGAACGCGTGGCATCATCATCCACGGAACCTCTTTTGAAATTAATGGTCTAAAAGAAAAGGTCGCCGATGATTTTAAAAGATTGGGTCTTGAAGCATCTTTTTTCTGCCGCCCCCAAGGATTAAATTCACAGAGTGGGCCGAGCCTCGCCGATTCTCAGGCGGGCCGCCCGCAGGGTGAGCCGACCCTGGATGAGATCAGCGCCGTCATCGTAAAGGGTCGAGCTTTAAAAATAGACTGGATCATCGGGCTCGGCGGCGGAAGTGTGCTGGACCTTGCCAAGGCTTCGGCCGGACTTTTCAACGCCAAAGAAAAACCTTCTTTTTATCAGGAGGGAGGCGTTCTCCACGAACCGGGGATCCCATTCCTGGCGGTGCCGACGACTGCGGGCAGCGGTTCGGAGGCGTCACCGAATTCCGTCATTATTAATCCCGAAAAAAAAGTAAAACTTTCCATTCGCCAAAAAGATTTTCTCGCGCGCAAGGTTATCCTGGACCCTGATCTTCTTAAAGGTTTGCCCTTCGCCGTCATGTGCCATTCGGGAATGGATGCCTGGGTCCAGGCGTACGAATCGTTTATTTCAAAAAACTCGACCTGGTTCAGCGAAAACTTCGCTCTCAAAGCGATTCAACTGATCAGCCGCCACCTGGTACCGGCTTTGAACGCAGGGCGCGACGAAGACCTCTCGGGGCTCATGCTGGGAAGTTTTTTCTCAGGGCTTGCCTTTTCCCATTCACGCCTCGGCGTGATCCACGGTCTCGCGCATCCTTTGGGCGTACTTTATAATGTCCCTCATGGCTTGATCTGTTCACTCTGTTTTGCCCCTTCCATCAAACTTAATCTTGAGGCGATGGGCAATCAAAAATACGCCATCATGAGCCAAGCCGTCGGCATGGACCTCCTCCAGAAGGTCCATGAACTCCAGAAAACACTCAAGATCATTTCTCCTTTCAAGGGAAAACCTCTGCTCGAAAAAGAGAAGATCATCCGAGAAACACTGGGCTCCGGCTCCACGGCCGCGAACCCCAAGTCCATCACCCGCGAGGATGTCGAGTACCTCTTGCGGGAGCTCTTTTAAGATCGGGCCGCTACCGTTACGCGATTTCCTCCCTCCCAATTCTCAAATTTTATGCTAGCATGACCTATGCAAGAAAAACCTTCCTTCAACTACTGGCTTCAATACCTCTTGGTCCGCTCTTTGGCTCTGCTCGTGACCCTGCTTCCCGTGGAGGTTTCCCACAGGATCGCCTGTGGATTCGGAACCCTGACCTACTGGATCTTAAGCAAGCGTCGCAAGATCGCGCTTGAGAATATTGCCAAAGCCCTCGGGGATTCTCTCCCGGAACAAAGGAAAAAAGAAATTGCGCACTCGGCATTTCAAAACGCCGCGCTTTCCATGATGGAACTTTTCACGGTCGAGAAGATCAAAAAAGAGACGGCGAAGCGCTTCAAACTTATCGGCAATGAGTACCTGGAAGAAGCTTTTTTAAAAGATCACGGCGTTGTGTTGGCCATCTCTCATTTGGGTTCCTGGGAATATCTTTCCTTCCTTCCCCATTTCACGAAGCGGCGTTGGTCCGTCGTGGTCAAGAACATCAAGAACCCTTATCTGGACAAGGCGATCGATTCAATGCGCCGCGTCATGACCGTAAATCCGATCTCGAAGGACAACTCGGTCAGGACGATCTTCCAGGAATTGAAGGCAGGCCACGGGATCGCCATCTTAGTCGACCAATGGGCCGGCAATGACGGCATTTGGATCGACTTTTTCGGGACCAAAACGTCGACCACCTCAATCCCCGCGCGGCTCGCCGAAAAAACAGGCTGCGCGCTTCTGTCAGCGTATTGCCTCCGGACGGCCCCCGGATATTATGAGATCCACATCGAAAAACCAATCGTTCATAACCTGGACCAGCCTGGCTGGGAAAGCACGGTCACTCAAGACCTCAATGTAGCCCTCGAGCGGCAGATCCTTGGGCATCCCGAGCAATGGCTTTGGGGCCATCGTCGGTGGAAAAATAAGCCCGCCAATCTCCGGTCGGCCTGATGGATATTGAACTCAAGATCGAGAAACTAGTATTTGGCGGCGATGGCTTGGGATTCGTCGAGGGAAAGGCCTGTTTCGTGGAAAGGGCTCTCCCGGGCGAGAAAATCATCGCGCGGATCTTAAGCGACAAGCCGAACTTCATGAAGGCGAAACTCATCCGCGTCCTGGAGCCTTCCCCTCACCGCATCCACCCTCGTTGTCCTTATATCGAGCGCTGCGGCGGCTGCCAGTATCAGGATCTCCCTTATGCCGAAGAATTGAAATGGAAAGAACATCAGGTGCGTGAAAGTTTTTCCCAAGCATTCAAGGGAGAGGAGATCTCTATCCTCCCGATCCAATATGGCGCCAAGGAATACGGCTACCGGAAAAGCATCACGATCCACCGCACGACGGAGAAGAACAACAAGCCCCAGCGCCTCGGATTTATCGGCCATGACAATTATTCCAAGGTCCTGATCGACTATTGCATGCTCGCAGACGAACAGCTCAAGGAGGTTTTTACCACCGAGCACAAACTAAACCGTCGCGAAGAAAAAAGAGCTTTCAAGCTGGACGAAAGAGGGCGGATCTTCACAAGCGACGAAGAAAAACTTTATCGCGTCAGCGTCGGCGGCCGGTCGCTCTGGACAAGCTCCCTGGGATTCTTTCAGAATAATATCGAGGTGACAGAGCTTATCGCCAAAAAACTGGGGGAATACCTTGCCTCGATCAAACCTGCGCGCTTTCTGGACCTTTATGCCGGCGTCGGGACTTTCCCCCTTCTGGCTGCCCACGGCATCCCTGAAATCCACTGTTTCGAAGACAGTCCTTACAGCACAGGTTGTCTCCGGAGAAATGTTCAGGAATTCGATTTGCCCTTGGCGGGTATTTTTTCTGGAAAAGTCGAGAAAACATTTCCGCGTTTTATTGCGCGGAGCCCCAAGCCGGAAACGGTAGTCTTTATGGACCCGCCGCGCCAGGGAATTGCGTCCTCCCTTGCGGACTTTTTAGCGAAGGAAGAGGTGGGAGAAAACATTTTTTATCTCGCCTGCGATCTGCAAATCCTTCTGCGGGATCTCAGGCAGATCCTCGCCGCCGGCCGCTACAAGATCCGGGAAGTCATCCCCTTCGATATGTTCCCCCGCACGAAGCACATTGAGGTGCTAACGCACCTCCGCAGAACGTAAGCTCGGGAAACGGCCAACGCTTCTTTCACCGTTCTCCGTTCCCCTGCGCTTGTGCCCCAGCGACCGCCCCGCTGGCCCAGGCCCAGGCGAGGTTATAGCCGCCACGGCGCCCCTGCACATCAAGCACTTCACCGGCGAAATAAAGACCCTTTTGAAGCTTGGACTCCAGCGTCAACGGATTCACTTCTTCTGCCGGGATCCCTCCCGCCGTGAACTCCGCTTCATTCCACCCGCGAGTACCGATCACCTTGAATTCCTTATGCTTGAGCAGATGGGCGATCGAAGAGGCGTCGGCATTCTGGACCTCGCCTCGGAAGGCGAGGAAGAATTTATGTGTCAGGAGGCCTTCCAACAAATTCGCATGCGTTACGCCCTTTTCAAAACGGCGGGAGAGTTCTTCGGCCAGAGTGGGCTCGTTCATGAAAGGCACCAGGTCGACTATCACAGAAACATTTTTAATGTGTTTGCGGTTCATGGCGATCGATATCTCGTCGCTCACGTCCAAGATCGCGGTCCCGGAAAGGCCATACTGGGTAAAAAGAAGTTCCCCTGAGGCGGTCCGGATCTTTTTCCCTTCGATACAACTCGTAACCTCCGCACGCACCTTCTGGCCTTGCAGAAAATGACAGCACGGGTCTTTCGCCAGAAAAGCCACCGTGCTCGGCACGGGCTCGAGGATCGAATGCCCAAAAGCGGCCGCAAGGTCATAACCGTTCCCATCCGCACCCAGGGCTGGATAGGACTTCCCTCCGGCGCAGAAGATCACCTTGCGACACGTTTCTTTTTCTCCGGTTTTGGCGCAAACCTCGAAGCCATTTTTCACCACACGAATATTTTTAATTTCACAGCCCAGATCGATCGTCACCTTGAGCCTCTCAAGCTCCATCTCAAGCACTTTAAGCACAGAAGCCGCTTGATTCGTCACCGGAAAGATCCGCCCCGTTTCATCCGCGTAAGTCGCAAGCCCCAGCTCTTTGAAAAATCCGAGGATGGATTCTTTCCCGAATTGGCCCAGGATCGGATGAACGAGCGCTTGGCTTCCGGGATTATAAAAAGAAGCATCAAGGGTCTCGTTCAAGAGATTGCAGCGACCCGCGCCCGTGATAAGCAGCTTTTTCCCGATCTTTGGCATTTTTTCGCATACGAGTACGGATGCGCCTTGGCGTTTTGCGGTGATCGCCGCCATGATCCCCGCCGCTCCCCCACCAATAATCACAACATCGTAAGATTCCATTTATTCCTCCTTGCCTATTTCCATTATTCGATTGAAGGCGAGGCTCGCCTGCTTCGCAAGGCGGCCTGCGGCGCCCCCCCCAACCACGATCACATCATAAGGAGTCATACTAAATCCTTTCGCGCAACGCGCTACGCTCAACGCGCAACGTTTTAATTTTTGGCTTTTATCGTTGTGCGTTGCCCGTTGAGCGTTGTCCGCTTCTAGGTTGAACCAATTCTCGTTGAAACTGACGTTCCTTATAAGTTTTAGCGGTCGCAACCGGCTCACCGGTCAGGGGATGCTTCCCCGTGTAATACATACAGGTCGAGATCGTCATAGGAAGCGGCATAAAATCCTGCACCTGCTCCGGATGCATACGATTTTCGGACAAATACGAGGCCAGCTGCCTGGCATCTCCGTCCATGCACCCCGGATGCGCACTGATGAAATAATTCACGAGATATTGGTTTTTTCCGACTTGCTGGTTCATGGCCTTAAATCGCTCGGCAAATCGCTTATAGACCTCAAAGGGTGGTTTATTCATCCTCTTGAGCGTGGCGTCCGAGGCGTGTTCCGGGGCAACCTTCAGCTGACCACTGACATGGCTCTTACAAAGCGCCTCGAGATACGCGTCCGATTCCTTTTCCACAAGGAGGTCATGCCGCAGACCGCTTTGAATGAAAAGGTGTTTCACCTTCGGAACGGCCAGAACTTCTTTCCAAAGCTCCATGGATTTTTCGTACCCGAGATTCAGATTTTTACATTTCGAGGGCATCATGCATTGTTTTGTGCGACAAGCGCCCGAATGATCCCATTGCTCGCAAGTGGCTCCGTAGAGGTTTGCCGTCGGACCGCCAATATCGGTGATGGTTCCCCTGAATTCTCTGAGGGCAGCGATCGTTCGAACTTCCTTCAGAATGGATTCTTTGCTCCGGCTCTGGATCATCCGCCCCTGATGCGCCGAGAGGGAGCAGAAATTACATTCGCCGGCACAACCTCGGTGCGCCGTGATCGAAAACCGAACGGTCTCAAATCCCGGAACACCCCCCATCTTCTCGTAAATCGGATGCCACGCGCGAGCAAAAGGCAGGTCATAGTAATGATCCAACTCGGCAGTCGTAGGCGGTAACGCGGGTGGCTCCTGGATCACGAACCGCGTGCCGTGCTTCTGGATCAGCGGCTTCCCCCGCACCGGATCTTCTTCAAGGTGCGCCAGCTTAAACGCCTCGTTGAATTTATTCTTATCGGCGCTTACTTCTTCGTAAGAAGGCAAAGGAACTGCGTGCTCGAAACCTTCGTTGCTGTTTCGGAGGATCACCGTGCCGCGGATATCTTTGAGTTTCTTAATATCCTCCCCGTCGCGGAGGCGTCGTGCGATCTCAAGCACTGGGCTCTCGCCCATGCCATAAACCAGAATATCCGCTTTCGCGTCCACCAAGATCGAGCGGCGCACGCTCTCTTCCCAATAGTCAAAATGGGTGAGACGCCGGAGGCTTGCCTCGACGCCGCCTAATATCACAGGCACGCCGGGAAAAAGTCCTTTGACCTTGCTGGTGTAAACGATCGAGGCCCGATTCGGACGAAATCCGGATCTCCCGCCCGGCGCATAATCATCCGTGCGGCGCGGTTTTTTGCTCGCGGTGTAATTGCTCACCATGGAATCGAGATTACCGGCCGTGATCCCAAAAAAAAGGTTGGGACGACCCAGCGCGAGAAAATCCTCGGAGGTTTTCCAATCGGGCTGCGCAATGATCCCGACCTTGTACCCTGCATCCTCCAAGACCCGTCCGATGATCGCCGCGCCATAGGAAGGATGGTCCACGTAGGCGTCGCCTGTGATAAGAATAATGTCGCACGCATCCCGCCTGAGAATCGGCGAGGCTCGTCCGTCTTCGGAGGCGGCCCAGCCGCGCTCCGCGAGATCTTGTTTGGATAGAGGAAGGAATTTTTTCCGGTCAGCTTTGAGCATGGCAGGATTATAACCTCCCCAGCGCCAAAGCCCAAAGTCTAAAGGTTCTCTGGAACAGGACGGATTTTACTGCGGGCTGACTCGTGGTATAATGCCGGAACTGAAATCATGTCATAGGACTAAGGGGTAAGTAAAGACTCGCCTCGAATCCTTTAACCCAACGAAGAAAGGAATACGTTATGCCATTCACTCTCCCTGAACTTCCTTATGCCCTGGATGCCCTGGCGCCACAGATCAGCAAGGAAACGCTCGAATATCATTATGGCAAGCATCACCAGGCCTACGTCACGAACCTTAATAAATTGACCGATGGAAAGCCGGAAGCCGGTAAGTCCCTTGAGGACCTTATCAAGACCACCAAAGGTCCTGTCTTCAATAACGCCGCGCAGGTCTGGAACCATACGTTCTATTGGAACTGCCTGAAGCCCCAGGGAGGCGAACTTCCCACCGGAGCCTTGCTCGAAGCGATCAATGCTTCTTTCGGAAGTTTTGACGAGTTTAAGACACTTTTTACGAATATGGCGGTCGGACTTTTCGGATCCGGCTGGGCTTGGCTGGTCAAAGATGAGGACGGAACGATCGGGATCGAATCCATGTCCAATGCCGGCAATCCCCTTGTGAACGGCCAAACACCGCTGCTTGCATGCGATGTGTGGGAGCATGCTTACTACATCGATTACCGGAATGCTCGCGCGAAATATGTGGAAACGTTCTGGAATCTGGTCAATTGGGAGTTTGTTGCAAAAAATTTACAAGGCTAATTTTTTTCGGGGAACGTGGAACAGCTACCGGCGAACGCTTGCGTTTCCCGTTAGCCGTTCCCCGCTTTTTTAGTTAAGCATCGACTCCATGCGCCGAATAGCCTTCTCGGCAAGAGAGTATTCGGGATTTTTCTCGAGGGCATGGCGATAGGCTTCCAGCGCTTGGGTCCAATCCCCCTGATGCTCCCAAACGCGTCCTAGGTTGTACCAGGCGTAAAATCTCCCGTCATAGCGTTCAGCCACGGTCGCGCGTTCAAGCCACACGATCGCCTCTTCCCAGCGTCCTGTCTCGATCATGTACGCCCCGATATCGTTGTAGGGATTCCCATATTCCGGGTCCAACCGGACAGCCTTCTCACATTCCCGGATCGCGTCTCCGTACCGTCCCTTGACGCTGTAGGCCCACCCCAAGCAGGTGTGTGCCTCGGGGGTTGGCTCAGCCGCGAGGGACTTGAGATAAAGCTCAATGGCCTGATCGACCTTCCCTGCCATTTGCTGGCTGTAGGCTTCCTGGAGAAACTTTGCGGCATCTTCCTCTTTATTCAAATTAAATTCATTCATTTTTATGCCCAACTGTTAGTGGAACGGATAACGAAAAAGCGTGATCACGTTCAACGTTCCCCGGTCCCCCCGCTATCATTAGAATTTCATAAAAGGATTCGTGCGCCGCTCATGCTCGATCGTGGAAGAATCCGCGTCCCCGTAGGCATGGCCTGGGAACACCTGGAGCGATCCATCCAAGGAAGCAAGCCGCTTCAGGCTTTGCAGGATCTTCTTCTCATCGCCCCCCGGAAGATCGCAGCGGCCGCAGGCCCCCACAAAAAGCGTGTCGCCTGTCACGAGTTTATCGCCGGCCAGAATGCACTGCGCTCCCTCGGTGTGGCCCGGCGTGTGTAGAAAGGTCATTTCCACCTCCCCGATCTGAAGCTTGGAGCCTTCCCGGGTTTCCACGAGATGGTCTTTGAACTCTTTCAGAAATTTCGCCTCGTTCTCATGGACATAGACCTTCACCCCGGTCTTTTGAATCAGTCCTTCCACGCCGTTCGAATGGTCAAAATGTGTATGCGTAAGGATCCCTGCCACGACCTTCATGCCGTCTTTTTCCGCTTCCTTGAGAACGGCGTCAACGTCCCAAGCGGGGTCGACCATCACGCATTCTTTTTTCTTTTTGTCGCCGACGAGATAGATAAAATTTCCCATATACCCGACGGGGACCTGTTTGAAGTAAAGGTTCTTACTCTCCACAGCAACAGCAGCCCTTTTTCTTCGTGCTCTCGTAATAAATCACTTCGAGCGTGGGATCGTCTTGAATTTTGAGCCGCTTTTTTTCTATAAAAGTCGGCGGGATCTCGGGGTAAAGTACATCGCCATCGTAATCGGCGTGAATGCGGGTCAAATAGATCGCATCGACACGGTCGATCGTGGTCCGGTAAAGCTCGGCCCCTCCGATAATAAAGGCATGCTCGGTCTTAACGTTTTTCAACGCTTCATCCAAAGAGGCGAAGAAGGTTTGCCCCGGATACGGCTTCGCGCCGCTCCGGTCCAAAATAATGTTGATACGCCCGGGCAAGGCCTTACAGCCTAAGCTTTCAAACGTCTTGAGGCCCATAATCACCGTCTGCCCAAGAGTCGTGGCTTTGAAATGCTGCAAATCCTTGGAAAAATGCCACGGGAGCTGATTCCCTTTCCCGATCACGCGATTATTAGCGACAGCAACAATATGATAAAGCATGAAACCTCCTAGAAATCGCTCAACGCACAACGCGCAAAGCGCAACGACTCGTCTGCTCGTTGTGCGTTGACCGTTGCGCGTTGCGCAGGTTATACCGCAACAGGCGCTTTGATCGCCGGATGCGGGTCATAATTTTCGAGCGTAAAATCTTCGTATTTGAAATCAAAAATGCTTTTTACCTTGGGATTCACGATCATATTCGGCAGAGAGCGAGGCTCGCGAGAAAGCTGGAGATTTACCTGCTCCCTATGATTCAGGTAAATGTGAACATCCCCGAAGGTATGGATGAACTCCCCGGGCTGAAGGCCTGTGACCTGCGCCATCATCATCGTAAGCAGTGCGTACGAAGCGATATTGAACGGCACTCCAAGAAAAACGTCGGCACTACGCTGATAAAGCTGGCAGGAAAGTTTTCCGTTTAACACATAAAACTGAAAGAAGGCGTGGCAAGGCGGCAAGGCCATCTTCTCGATCTCTCCGACATTCCAAGCGCACACGATGATCCGGCGGCTGTCCGGTGTTTGCTTGATCATCTCCACTGCCTGCGTGATCTGATCCACGGGAGGACCCTCCGGACACTTCCACGCGCGCCATTGAGCGCCATAGACCGGCCCGAGGTCCCCGCTCGCGTCCGCCCACTCATCCCAGATCGTCACACCGTTGTCTTTCAGGAACTTGATATTGGTATCGCCCCTGAGAAGCCAGAGCAGCTCGTAGATCACCGCCTTGGTGTAGACCTTCTTGGTGGTGAGAAGCGGGAATCCCCGCGCCAGATCAAAACGCATTTGATAGCCAAACGTGCTGATCGTGCCGGTACCGGTGCGATCCTTCTTCTCGGTCCCCTGATCGAGAATGTGTTTTAAAAGATCCAGATATTGTTTCATACCGCTTGGCCCTGTCCGTCTGCCAGGCCGGCCTCCGCGGTTTCGGATGCGACTTGCTTCTGCTCTTCCAGCATGCCAGAGGAAAGGCTCTCAGGAGAACTCTTTTGGGATTCCGCGGCGGGTGGAACGTCTTTTAAAAAATGCGTGTCATCGACATTGAGATCGTTAAAAAAAGAAGCCTGGAGACTGAAGATCGCTGGATCCCCCGAACTCTTCACATAAACAAGTCCCCCCTTTTCGTCCACAGGACCCGCATTGAGAAGCACCTTCTTACCTTCTTCGGTCACGGCTAACTGCCAAACGGGTTTCTCAACGCCATACCCTTTGCCACCCGGGTCCACGACCTTCTCGGCCCGGGCGCTGTTCATCGCGGCAATGAATTTCTGGACTTTGCCGGAGTCAAGCGATGCGGTCATATCTTTACGCAAAAATTTCCAAAAGCTTTTGAGCGAATCCTTGGGATCGATCACGCGCTCCAATCCGGCAATCATCGTTTTTTCCTCACCCTTGAGAAGATAGACGGTTATTTTGGTCACTTTCTCAGGTTCGAGATTGAAAAGACTTAGATCTGCCCAAAAAAGGCCCGGCGGCGCGGTCTCATTGGATGCGCCATAGATCCCCAAAAGCTCTGCGATGTTCACTCCCACAAGATAGACGTCTTCACTTGCGGCCTTGCGGATGAAATAGTCGGCCTCACCGGCCTGTTTCGTCCCAACCCGAAGGTCTTCGAGCAAAACATTCCCTGTTCCAAAAAGCTTGATCGAAAAAGCCTCCGTGTCTTGAATGCCAAAGTCCGCTAAAAGCTTCTTCCCGGAACCGCGAAGCTCGCCTTGAGCGGAACGAAGCTTCTGAATAAGATTTTCCACCTTCACAGGATCTGCCGTGGCATCCCAAAGGCTCTTCACTTTCCAAATGCCATTCTCTTTCGCGAGCTCCACCGCCGCGGATTGAGTGCCGCGACCGAGCCGGATCCTTTCGAGTCGTACTGGATCGAATTCCGCCAAAGCAACGCGCCCTCCGAGAGCGGAGCCTGCGTTGTCGCCCGCCGAACGGACCCAGGACTTCAAAAGGATCCCCAAGGCGAGGATCCCGAAAATAACGCTTAAGATAATGATTTGTTTTGGTTTCATAGAATTTTACTGTTCCAGGACCGGGTCTTGTTCAGGCGGTTAGGCTTTTCATGTAGAGTTGCTTGGTCCGGCGACGCATGTACGCCCGGCCGAAACCCAGCAGAGCGATAAGAACCGGCACCAGGAACATCACAAAAATCCGCCATGCCACTTTTGCGGGGGCTGAGACCTTAGGAAGCGCGCGGCCCACCAACCCTTTTGATCGGATGCCGATCAGCGCGTCTCCCAGCGTTAAAACATCCATAGCATTCAGGAAAAAGTTTAGATGCCCGCCGTTCCGCATAAGCTGCTTTTGGAAGGGCGTCGCAGCCCCGATCAACAGAAGTTTTCCGGGTTGGGGCTGAAGAGTCTCCGGCGTTTTCTCTTTTTTCACTTCCGCCGCAGGAGGAGTTACTGTCGCATCGGCAGCAGGCTCCGTAGGCCACTCAGGTATTTTTTTTCCCGCAAACGCATCCGCGAACTGTCCCTCAGCCAGCACCGCCAAAGGGAAAGGCCCCGGAACGCTTGTCGCGACGCGATCAAACGCTTGGGGCATCATGTTTCCCGACTTGAACGGTACGGTCCAGGAACGATTGCTCGAGTGAAATAACGTTTGCACTTTCAAATTTTGCTCTTTGATTTTTGAACTATCCATTTTCAACGCGCTCCCCCAGAGATAAAAGAATGCCGAAAGACGCGCCGTGATCGAGGTCTTAGCATTCATCTCGGAGTCCGTTAGAAGAATCTGGATTGGTAATTTGACGGGGAAAGAGAGGCCCGAGGCGCCACCGCTTGAAAGCGTGATCGCTTCGCTCTGATCATCCGCCAGAACGCTTGTTTCCACCTGAAACCCCCAAGCCGAAAGAAGATCGTTCACGATCGGATTTTTTTCGCTTGGAACGAGTTCGACGGCGCCCGTCTCCTGGGGTTTGTAATTAAATTCATAATTCTGAATCGCCATGAAGACAGAACCGCCCTGGCAAAGAAATCGATCGATCTCATATTTCTGCCGCTCGTTTAGGCTGCCGGGTTCAACCACCGCAAGCGTCTTCGTCCCTTTCGGGATACCGGACTTCTCATTCAAAGAAATGCGTGTCACGGGATAACCTTCGCCCTCAAGCCCCAGCTGCAGATATTCATAAGGATCATCCCGGTAGCTTGGCGGCACTTGCCCTCCGAGCTGCTGAAGCAACAACATAAGATTGGGATCGACCGAACGATCGGTGTAGGGCGCCACGAGCGCAACCTTCGGAATTTCAGGGAGGGTCATGCGATAAAGTTTTGACATAATGGCATATTCCAGGTCATCGAGATTCCCGGGATGGATCTGGGGCAGGATCTCCTCAGGTTTTTCCTTGTAGGAGATCGTAAGCCCTGAATAAATGAGACGGACCCCTACTTCATCGGACTGGATGGACTCGATACGGAAAGGCTGTACGCCTTTCTTGGCAAGCTGCTCTTCCATGGTATCCGCTTTTTTAGTCCCCTCGACCGCGGTGGCAGCATCCATGTGGAAGACCTGGTACTGAAAATGGCCGTCGGAGGCGACGCGTAATTCTTCGAGTTTGTCGCGCGCGTCCTGCTCAAGTGTTTTCATGGAGGTTGGCATTTTGTCCACCGAAGAAATGTAGTACTTCACGACCACGGGTGTTGGAAGGCTCCTTAGGATCTTTCGTGTTGCCGAAGAGATCGTGTAAGATTGGCCTTCGCTCATATCGAAACGACCAAGGGGAACCCCGGCGACAAGCCAATTACTCAAGAGAAAGATCCCGACCGAGATCACGGCTGCGGTTGTAAAAATCGACGCAGCTTTCGGCCGCATCCGGCCGTCGATCCAAAACCCATTCAGCACAAGCGCGACCGCGCTGCCGACCCCAAAATAAAGCACATCGCGGGTATCGATCACGCCTTTTGCGAACGTGCTGTAATGATCCGCTGCCCCGAGGAAGTGCCGGAGAAAAGTCCCGAATCCCGCAATCCATCCATCGATGGAAGAGGCCACGAATTCCGTCCCCATAAGATAAAGCCCAAAGCAGATCATCATGGAAAGGATGAACGCGACGATCTGGTCGCGGAAAAAACCTGACACAAGCGTTCCGATCGCGAGAAAAAAACAGCCCAAGAGCGCTGCGCCGATAAAGCCGCTTAGGATCGCACCGATATCCGGACGCCCGAGGACCGCCAACATCACCGGGATCGGAAACGTGCACGCGAGTGCGATCAGATAGAAAAGAAAGCTAGCGAAGAATTTTCCGAGCACGAGCTCATGCGCTTGCATGGGAAAGGTCAGCAGTAACTCCTGCGTGTTCCCGCGCTTCTCTTCGGCCCAAAGGCGCATGGAAACCGCCGGCAAAAAGACCGAGAGAAAAAACGGCAACGTAAAGAAGAAAGCCCGCATGTCCACGCGCCCAACCAGGAAGAACTGCGTCATGAAAAGCCCGCCGTTTAAGAGGGTAAAAATCACCAAGAAAATGTAGGCAATGGGGGAATTAAAATAAGCGGCAAGCTCCCTGTTTAAAATAATAAGCAGATTGGAGCTCTTTTTCATGCAGCCACCGCTTTTTGTGGCAGAAGCAACTGGATAAAGATCTCTTCCAGGCTCAGGTCCCTCGCCGCTTTTCCGGAGTTTTGGACTTTCTCCGCCAGCTCTTGCTTCGTTCCCTGCGCCACAAGCTTTCCTTCATTGATGATCACGATCCGGTCGGCCAGGGCTTCAACCTCCTGAAGGATATGCGTGGAAAAAACAATGGTCTTTTCCTTAGCGAGACTTTTCACAAGGGAACGGATCTCAACGATCTGGATCGGATCCAAACCCGAAGTGGGTTCATCCAGGATCAGCACTTTGGGATCATGGATCAAGGCCTGAGCAAGTCCCACCCTCTGGCCATACCCCTTGGAAAGTTCGCATAAGAGATGTTTCCACACGTTTTTGAGATGGCAGGCATTTTTGACCCACTCGAGCCGCTCGGCCAGTTTGGCACCTTCAAGCGCACGCGCTTTGCCCACAAAGGTCAGGTATTCGTCCACCCGCATATCGCCGTAAAGCGGAACCGTCTCTGGCAAATAGCCGATCCGCTTCCGGACTTCGATGGGATTTTCAAGAATATCGAACCCATCTACTTTCGCGGTGCCGGAGGAGGGAAAAAGATAGGTCGTGAGGATGCGCATGGCGGTCGTCTTCCCGGCGCCGTTGGGTCCAAGAAGCCCTAGAACCTCGCCCGGATTCGCCTGAAAGGAGACATGGTCCAGCGCGATCGCCGGCCCGTAATGCATGGTGAGTTCTTTAACTTCAATCATGGCTATCTATTTCAAATTTGAAAGGCGTTATCGGCGCCGCCCGCCGAAGATCTGCAGCAAGAAAAAGAACATGTTGATGAAATCCAGATAGAGCATGAGAGCGCCCACGATCGCGAGCTGTTCCGGCGCATTCTCCACACCTTGATGGATGGCCTTGAGTCGCTGGGTGTCATACGCGGTCAGGCCGATAAAAACCGCAACGCCGCAATAAGAAACGATCCAGGTAAAAACGGGCGATTGAAAGAATATATTCACGACGCTCGCGACGATCACTCCGATAAGCGCCATGAAACAAAAGCTGCCGACGGAGGTCAGGTCCTGTTTCGTCACCCAGCCGTAGACGCTCACGCCCGCAAACGTCATGGCGGTGATAAAAAACGTGGAAGCAATGGAGGCCTGCGTATAACGGATAAAGATCCAGGACATCGTCAGCCCGTTCAGCGCGGAAAAAACGAGAAAACCAATCACCGCGGTTGACGCGGATATCTTATTGAGACTCCTTGTCAACCAGATCACGATCCCCAATTCAGCGATCGCAAGCACCAGACCGCCCCCGCTCATGGTAAACCGAAGCATCCCGGCATTGCTCGCAGTCCAAAAGGCAAGAATACCTGTGAGCGCGAGCCCCATGCCCATCCATTGATACACCCGTTGCATAAAATTTGAGAAAACGGCTTCCTGAGACTGCGCGAAGGGCTGATGTTTCTGTTCGTCCATGACAACCTCCTATGAATATTCTTTGGGCGGTATTTTAACGAAAAACCGGTCTTCTCTCAAGACCGGAGACCTGTGATTTATGTCACACGCTCGCCGCAGGTCCGCTTGAAAGAGAGGCATCCTCCGGCAAGACTACGGGAGCGAAGGATGCCAAAAATTCACGGATCTTCCGAGCGGGTCTTGCCACGATCGCTTTGTCACCTTTTTCCACGATGGGACGCTGAAGAAGATCAGGATAAATCGCCAGGAGATCCAGCCACTGCCCCTCGGTAAGTTGCTTTTCGCCGAGCCGGAGATCTCCAAAAAGCTGGTCTTTCTTACGGATCAACTCCTCGACCGGAAGACCTATTTTTTGGATGAGCTCCTTGAGCTTCGCTTTAGGGATCGGATCGGTGAAATAATCGATCGCGTCAAAATCCGTGTTTGTTTCTTTTAAAATCTGATAGACCTCTTTGCAGGTCGTGCAGGTCGGTTTTTGATAGATCGTAATGTCCGCCATAATAACTCCGTGGTACGGAGTACGGTGTAAGGCGCAGGGCGAAAAAATATCCCGCCGTACTCCGTACGCCGTACTAGGTTTTCAGGAAATACAACCCCACATAGATTTTAGGATCCACAAGGAATCCTTTTCTTTCCATCTCATAAAGCCAAAGGTCCGCTTCTTTCAGCGGAATTTCGTGGACCTTGATGGATTCGGTAACATCTCCACCGCCGGAACCTTTTTTGACCACGTCCAAAGCTTGATAGAAGGTGATGATCTCGGAGCTCAGGCCGCTGGAGACAGGCCCCCCTACCAAAAGCGCTAAATGCTCCGCCTCATAGCCCGTCTCCTCGAAAAGTTCACGGCGAGCTGCCGCCTCCATCGTCTCAGAATCATGCGACATCTTGTCGTTGACGAGCCCCGCGGGCCATTCGATCACTTGGGCTTCCACGGGCCTCCGGAACTGTTCGACAAAAACAACATTTCCTGAGGATGTCATCGGTACGATGACCACGACGCCGCTGCAATTATTCCGTTTGACGTACTCCCAGCTGCCTTCGCAGACGAGATTAAGATATTTTCCTTTGTGCAGGATCATATTTTCGTTTCTTTCAAGATTTGAATTTCAAATTTAAGATCTAAAACCCTTTGGCTTCTCCGCTCGCGCGGGGATCGCTTTCGCCTTCTATTCTACCAGAACCTTCCTCAAAACAAACTATTTGCGCAATTCCGACCGGATCTTCTCTTTCTATATCATGCCCCAAGAGAGCGAGTTTCAAACGGATCATCTCCTGATCATAAAGTCCGGACTCCATACGAAGAGCCCGGTCCTGGACTAAAAGCCTCGGAGATCCCACCGCCCCGGAGCAGGAAGCCCCCAAATCGAGCTTCTGGACCACCACATTTAAAAGCACCGCTGCCAGATCGACGGGACCGTAGGCATTCAATAAAATAGAGGGCTTCCCGTTTTTAAAAATAAAGACGGGCGCTTCCGGTCCGCGCGGTCTTTGCCCTCCGGAGATAAGTTCGGCTGACTGAGGATCTTTCACGGAGGAAGGATCGGCAACAAAATCGGTCAGCAGGTCATTTAAGAAAAAACCGTAGCCCGGGACCCTTAGCGCCGAGCCGAACGCATCTCCCAGTGTCGCCGCAAGGATCGCGATATTCCCCTGGGAATCCACGATCATGATGGAAGAGCCGAAGCGCCTCTTTCCCCTCTCTGGCACCGCAACCTTCATATCATCGGACTTCAAGACCTCATCGAATTTGATGACGCTTGCCCTGTCTTGCGCCCATGCCTCCGAAAGCAGTTCTTTGAGAGGAACATCAAAAAGATCCGGATCTGCGACTCCTGAGCGGTTCGAAAAGGCGATCTTCTGCGTTTCTCCGAGAAGATGATACGTCTCCGGAGCCTGCCCAAAACCGGGGATGCCAAAGCTGGAAAGAAGATTGATCGCTCGGAAGAGCATCACGCCTCCGTCCGCCGGAGGTCCCGCGCTGAAAAGGTCATATCCTTGATAGGTGGCATGAATGGGGTCGCGTCCCGCAATCGTATAAGCTCCAAGATCCTTTTCGTCCAAAAGACCTGGTCGGTAGGCGTCTTTGCGAATGGCGCGCGCTATCGCCTTCGCGATCGCACCCTCATAAAAAGACTCCGCCCCTTTGGTCTGGATCAGGCGAAACGCCTTGGCAAGTTCAGGTTGGGAAAATTTTTGTCCTTCTTCTAGAAGAACGCCCTTCTCAAAAAAAATCGTCTTCTCGGGATCCAAAAGGGCCAATCGCTTGGCGTTCTCACGAAGAGCCTTAGCGAGGACCGCGGACACTTCGGCCCCCTCTTCCGCCAGGTGGATCGCCGGCTCCATCAGCTTATCAAAGGGAAACTTATGAGTCCCGTATTTAGCATGAACCTCTTCGGCTAATTTCAACAGGCCGGGAACGCCCACCGAAAGCCCGCCTGTATTCCGCTCCGGCTGATAAGAAAGCGGTTTTCCACTCTCGTCCAGGAACATCTTCGGGAAGGCTTTCGCCGGCGCCTTAACACTTCCGTCAAAAGAAAGAATGCGCCGCGTGCCAATATCATAAAAAAGAAAGAGACCGCTGCCGCCGATCCCGGAGGTCTGCGGCTCAACTACGCCCAGCACCCATTGCGCCGCGACGGCTGCGTCCACGGCATTTCCCCCTTGCTTCAATACTTCCAAAGCGGCTTGCGTGGCGCGGGGATCTGAGCTCACGACCATGGCTTTTTCGCCCGTAGCGGCCTGAAGGGACGGGAGAAGGCTCAGAAAATAAAGTGAGGCAATCCAAAAAAGAACGAGAGACTTTTTGAAGGGCATTTTAGAACCTCGGAAATTCCGGAACGCGTAAGCTCTTAACGTCCCAGGATCTTTTTCGCGGCTTTAATAATATGCGGATGGGTGAGACCGTACTTTTCCAAAAGTTCTTCCGCTTGTCCGGACTCGGCAAAGGTATCTTGAATCGCAACAAAACCCATCTTACAGGGATGTTTCTTGGCGAGAAAAGTCGCGACGGCGCTTCCGAGGCCGCCCCAGATCTGATGTTCCTCAGCAACCAGAACATGCCCGGTCCGTCTAGCCTCTTCCAGGATAAGATCCGTATCCAGCGGCTTCACGGTGTGCATATCAATGACGCTGGCGCTGATCCCTTCTTCGGCGAGCTGTTCCGCAGCTTCGAGAGCTTCGAAAACTTCCAGTCCGTTGGCGATGATCGTCAGGTCCTTCCCTTCGCGCAGCCGAACCCCTTTGCCGATCTTAAAATCTGTTCCGGCCTTATAAAGGATCGGCGCTTTCGGACGTCCGGTACGGATATAAACGGGCCCAACATATTTCGCGGTCTCAAGGGTCAAGGCCCGCGTGCAGACCTCATCACTCGGGACGATCACCACAAAACCCGGAAGGCTTGTCATGAGAGCAATATCCTCGATCGACATCTGCGAGGCGCCATCTTCCCCGACCGAGATGCCCCCGTGAGAACCTATCACTTTGACATTGAGCTCTGAAAACGCGACGCCCATGCGGAACTGATCAAATCCTTTACTGACAAGAAAGGACGCAAAACTGGAGATAAAAGGAATCTTCCCGCAGGAAGCAAGTCCTACGGCCACTCCCACCAGGTTCGCTTCCTGGATCCCGACATTGATAAAACGCTCCGGAAATTTTTCGGCAAATATCACCGATTTCGTCGCTTTGGAAAGATCCGCGTCCATGACCACAACCTCTGGATGGATCTTGGCGATCTCAAGGAGGGTCTCACCGTAGGCGTCTCTCGTGGCTTTCCCTAGTTTCTTTTCCAATTTATTCGAGCTCCTTCAAAGCCTTTTGAACCTGTTCCGGAGTCGGAGCAACGCCATGAAAAGCATTATTTCCTTCCATAAAGGAGACGCCTTTGCCTTTGATCGTGTGAGCGATGATCATGACCGGCTCATCCTTGACCTTTTGGGCTTTCTCAACCGCATGCAGGATCTCTTTGACATCATGACCGTCGATCTCAAAGGTGTGCCAGCGAAAAGCTTTCCACTTATCAACGACAGGTTCCATGTCGCAGATATTCTTCGTGGAATCATCGAGCTGGTATTTGTTGTAATCCAGAAATGCGATCAGATGATCCACTTTGTGATGCGCCGCCATCGCAGCCGCTTCCCAAGTCTGGCCTTCATTCATCTCGCCGTCACTTGTGATGACATAGGTGTAATAATTTTTCTTATCCAGACGCCGCGCAAGCGCCATCCCGATCCCTATTGAAAGACCTTGCCCAAGCGAACCTGTGGAAGCCTCCACGCCAGGAAGTTTGCGCCGGTCGGGGTGCCCTTGGAGTGGGCTGCCGAGCTTACGGAAATCTGTGAGCGTTTTTGGGTCGAAATACCCGGATTCTGCAAGTGCCGCATAAAGAGCAGGTGAGGCGTGTCCCTTGCTAAGAATCAAACGATCACGATCCGGCCATTGCGGGTCCTGGGGATTGTGGTCCATCAGATTGAAATAGAGGGCTACCAGCATTTCAGTAGCGGAGAGAGAGCCGCCGGGATGGCCTGAAGCCGCAGCCCCAGTCATCTCAACGATGTGGCGACGCACCAATTTCGACTTCGCCTTAAGTTGCTCTACAGAAAGCTTTTCCATGAATTTGTGAATGCCTTGGCTGATTTGTATAGAGGAAAAAGACAGCGGAGTCTAGCGGCTTTCTCCAACATCGTCAATGACTAAAAACGCTTCAGTCCGGCGGAAGGCGTACGGCGTGACGCTTGTCATTTTCGCCGCACACCATACACCGTACGCCCGCGTGAGTTTTGAAGATTGAAGCGTAAACCTCAGCGTGTTATCCTTCTTTTATGCTAAAGCAGAGCCTTTTGATCATCGCTTCAAGCGAAAAGGATGCGGACCTTTACTACGCGACACAATTCATCGCGCCGGACGCTTTCGTTTTCCTGCAAGCCCACGGCAAAAAATATATGCTGGTAAGCGATCTAGAGATCGATCGGGCCAAAAAACAGGCCCGTGCACATACCGTTTTTTCGAGTTCCCGTCTCGCCTCGGAATACAAACAAAAACACAAAAAGGCGTGCTCCTTCATTGAACTTGTTCTTTATTTTTTAGAAAAGTTAAAAATCAAGAGCGTTCTCGTCCCCGGGAATTTCCCCGTCCAATACTATGCCCCACTAAAACACGCCGGCCTTCAGATCCAATATAAAAACGGGCTTTTTTTTGAAGAGCGCCTGATCAAGGATCGAAACGAGATCTCAGCGATCACTCAAGCCCTGCGCGCTACTGAAAAAGCCGCTCGTGACGCGATTCAAACTTTGAAACGCTCGGTGATCCGGAAAAATAAACTTTATTTTAAAGGGACGCTCCTTACCAGCGAGCTCTTAAAGAAGATCATTCATCGAACGCTTTTGGAAGAAGGCTGCGCGGGTGAGCATACGATCGTGGCCTGCGGCCATCATTCGATCGATCCCCACGACCAGGGCTCGGGCCCCCTTTTCGCCCACCAGCCGATCATTATGGATATTTTCCCGCGCAGCGAAACGACGCTTTATCACGCTGATTTCACACGCACGGTGGTCCGCGGCAAAGCATCGCCGAAGCTCAAACAAATCTATGCGGCCGTCAAAGAAGGTCAGAACATCGCGTTCAAGATGATCCGTAACGGAATCGCCGCAAAAAAAGTCCATGGAGCCATTCAAGCGAAGTTTATGCAAATTGGCTTCAAAACGGAGGTTAGGGATGGGCGCATGCAGGGGTTTTTTCATAGCACCGGACATGGACTTGGATTGGACATTCATGAACCTCCCCGTATCAGCGTTGGAGAGGATATTCTGAAAGCAGGACAGGTCGTGACCGTGGAGCCTGGGCTTTATTACAAAGGTGTGGGCGGCGTGCGCCTGGAAGATGTCATCATCGTAACAAAAACCGGCTGCAAGAACCTGACCCGTTTCCCAAGACAACTCGAGATCTAAAAATCATGGCTATTCTTTATAAGATCAGCGCCTGGGCAGGCATCCTCCTCCCCCTTTTTAATATCCCTCTCATTATGCGAATCGTCAAACGGAAGTCTGCCGACGATATCAGCCTGGTCTGGCTTTTCGGAGTTTGGATCTGCATCCTTCTGATGTCTCCAGCGGCGTTGACCTCCCCCGATTTTGCTTTCCGTGCTTTCGGCTGGACCAACGTTTTTTTCTTCACCGGTGTCGTTTTCGTCACAGTAAAATATCATCATAAATTCAAAAAATGAGTACTCCGTACGCCGTACCCCTTACGGTTTTTTAAATGCATCCCACCTATAAAAGAATGCTCGCGGGGCTTGAGAGGAAAAAGAAGGCTTCGCGCCGTAAAAAAACGTCCTCCGGAAAGTGGTCCCTTTATATCCTGAAATGCTGCGATGGGTCTTTTTACACGGGGATCACCACCGACCTCGAGCGACGCTTCAAAATGCATCAGGCAGGCAAGGCTTCCCGTTACACCCGTTCTCACGGCCCGGTGGAAATGCTCTATTCGGAGAAATGCGGCGACCGGTCGAGTGCTCTTATCCGGGAATGCGAAGTGAAGGAGTGGCCCAAAAAGAAGAAAATCTCTTTGATCTCAGGAGAATGGCGCAAGCCGCGTAGAAAAAAACAGGATCGCAAAGCGGACGCAACGCGCAACGGTCAACGCTCAACGTAAAAAATTTCAAAACAGATTTTTCGTTGTGCGTTGCGCGTTGAGCTTCGTTCGATCAATTCAGCTGATCTTCCAGCTTCACCGTCAGCGCTTCGATCTGCTTTAAAAGATAATCCGGAACCAGATCCTCTTCCTCAAGCTGGGTCTTTGCAGAATTAAGAAAACCAATCAGCCGCCGCAAAATAGAGCCTCGCTTTTGCTCCTTAAGTTCGGGTGTCTCTTTCGGCGAATGCGTCTCGAGGATCTTTTTCACCTGCGCCCGGGCTTCCTTGACCTCTTTGCCTTCATTCAAGACGTCATTGCGAAGTTCCGCGAATTCGTTAGTGGGGATATTTTTGTTGTTCTTGGCAAGCCGGAGCACGTTCACCGCTTCATAGTCCGGGATCTTTTTCGGTGTTTCTTCTTCGGTGTAATCGGGCTTTACGATCCGCGGCTCTTCTTTTTCAAGGAATGAATAGGATTTCATGAGCTTCGAGGCCGTCGCTTCCCGGATATTCAGCTCTTTCTGGCAATAGGTCTCAAACGCCTGATAGCCCCATTCCTTATAAAGCTTGTTCTTATAAATAGAGAAAAGATGCTGCCCGAGCTGGATCCAGCTCGACTTGTGATGTTTGGCGATCTCGACTGTTTTAACTCTCAATTCATCGTTGCCCATTTTTTTCGCGCAACGCACAACGGTCAACGCACAACGATTATAAAAACGTTGAGCGTTGCGCTTTGCGCGTTGAGCCCTTTCTTATATGAATTCCAAATGAATCTTATGCGGAACGATCTTGTGCTGATACGCCTCATCCATCAACCGGCGGAATCCCGCTTCCCCGTCTTCGCCGATATCGATCGTGCGGTCGTTGACATACATCGCAACGAACCGGTCATTCAGGTCTTCAGAGATCCCCCTGCCGAATTGGCTCGCGTATTCTAGGGCATCCTTCCGGTGGTTCAAGGCATATTCGATGCTTTCTTTGAAAAGCTTGGAGAATGCGGCGATCGTCTCCCCGCCTAGGTCCCGGCGAATGATATCGATCCCTAGAGGAAGCGGCAGCTGCGTCTTCTCATGCCACCATGCCCCAAGGTCCAGAACCTTCTCCAGGCCGTGCTCCGCGTGCGTGATCTGTCCTTCATGGATCACGAGCCCAAGATCGGCTTCGCCGGACTTTACCGCATCAAATATTTTGTCGAAGGGAACGAAAACCGGTTCAAACCCGCACAACGCGCAACGATCAACGCTCAACGCATAAAGCTGAAGAGCTAAATAGGCGGTTGTTAACTTCCCCGGAATAGCAATTTTCTTATTTTGTGTGACGTTTTGATTTTTGTCGTTACGTTGCGCGTTGTGCGTTGTGCGTTGAACGAGTATAGGCCCATACTTATCGCCGACACTCGCCCCCGACCGCATCACGGCATATTTATCCGCCAGATAGGCGTAGGCATGGCAAGAAACAGCGGTGACCTCGAGTTCGCCTTTGAGCGCGCGCTGGTTAAGGGATTCGATGTCCTCGATCACATGCTCGACTTTAAAACCGCGCATATCGATCTTTTCATGCGCAAGCGCGTAGAACATGAACGCGTCGTCGGGGTCGGGGCTGTGGCCAACACGAATGAGCTTTGGGGATGCTTTAGACATAGAGGGAATATACGGGATACTTTTTAAAAGTCAATGCTGGCACAACGCTCAACGTTTTTATGGCCGTTGCGCGTTAACCGTTGTGCGTTGCGCGAAATTATGCGGACCGTGCCGTCGCAAGATACTGATCGCGCATCTGCGTGACGGTTTCGCTGATGCCGGCCACGTTCAGGAAGCGCTGGAACCTCTCCGGCGTGACAATGGCATCTCCGTACGTTTTGAGAAGCTCTGCCGCCTGCAAACTCTTCTCGCCGAAATAAACCATCGCTTTGATATTCAAAGCGCCTGTGCCAAGATTCCGTCCCTGGACTTCCTTCCCGAGGAGTCTTCTCGCTTCATCCAAATCGCCAGCAGGAAGAAGGAGCGGTCGGTTGGCCAAACGAAGCTGGGCGTTGATCTCTTCGAGGAAAACGCGGTCCTCATTATTTCGCACAAGAACAGCGACCGGGACATCTCCGAGGATCTTCCGGATCACAAGCGCGGCACCATGTTCGATGGCAAATTCAGGAGCAAGGACAAGCACGTCTGACGCTTTCAAAATCTTATCGCGAAGAAGAATCTTAGCCGCGTCCGTAAACCGTTTTTGTTCCTGAGGCGTCGCGGGAGCAGCCACATCAAACGTTTCCTGAGCAAATGCTGTTGGAACGAGGGTATTGAGGATCATCGCGACAGCTTTCGCATCCAGGGTGTAGGGAGCCAGAGAGATAATCCCGTCTGTAAGTTTTTCTGTGACTCCACGAAAGCCCTGCGCCAAACCGCCTCCCATTCGCACGTTCTCACGGATTAAATCATCATAGCTCAAGACCGGAGCTGGCGTCTCGAGAAGCGCTTTTGTTCTTATTTCGCTTCGTGGCTGGTTGGAGAGTTTTTCGCCGAAAGCATAAGTCCGGACCTCTCCGGGCGTGTCCATGAGAAGCGGGATCATGATCTGTTCCATGATCTTCTGGAACCTGGCTTTTGTCGTCTCATCCATTTTAAAAGATGCGCTCATTCCCGTGGACCAAAGACCCGTTTGATCGCTCGACCATATCGTGACAAGGAGATCGAGCATCTGTCGAAGCCGAAGCGCAAATTCCTTTTCCGACTCCATCGCTGGAAGATTAGCATTCATTTCAAGGACTTCCCCGTAGATCCTGCCGACCGTCTGACCAAGAGAGGGATGGCTCGCATCGTAAAAGGCCTTGCGCTCTTTAACAAAGGCTTTCAAGTCCGTGAGAGCAGCCAAAACCTTTACAGGATCGACCCCGTCGGAAGAGAATGTCTTCCCCTCACCCTCTTTTTTAACCATGTGGATCTTTGTCTGCTGGCGAAGCATCTTGACGGAAAATTCCGCGAGTTCCTTATCGTTTCCATTGAGAAGGCTGGCGCTCACCTTTTGGAGAAAATGCAATTGGACGATATCCTTGATGAAGAAATACTGAAGCTCCGGACGCACGCCCCTCACAGGATATTTTGAGAAGGCTAACGTCCGATTCCGGATCAGGTTCTGCAGTTTGACAAGCTCCCGGAAAATCTTCTCGCTCCGGGCTTCCAACGCGTCAGCATCCGCCTGATCCACCGGAGATTGGATCAACGCTTGAAGAGCCGCTTCACTTTGGAGGATCTTCCCGTAAGGGGTCTCATCTACAAACTCGTTCCCGAAAAGCTTTCTAATCGTTTCCTTCGCGCTCTGAATTTCTTCCGCAGGAACACTCTTGTGGTACATCGCTTGATAGATCATTTGAGCATCGATGGACGCCTTTTCTTCGGAGGCCCGGAGAGCTTCTTTTGTCTTATCGTTATGGGCTTTAAACAAGGCATCCCTTGCCGTCAACGCCGCTTCGTCTTCTTTGACGCGTTGAACGGCCCAATGAGATTCCCTTTCATCCCAAGCGGCTTGAATGTCGGCCAGGACCTTCGAAAGCGATTTTGCCTGAGCGGAGGGCTCCACAGATTTCGTTGCCGGTGCTTTTTCAACAGGTTTTGTCGCTGGCAGCTCCGCATATTCCGCCTGAGTGATCAGCGCGTTGGCGACAAGTTCTGGTTCAAGCCCTAATTCTTTGGCCATGACCGTTTCGTCCGTTAGAGCGTATTCTAAATTCATGGGATTTTTCAGCCGGATCCCGCCTTTTTGAACCTCGGTATCAAAGCTTTCGATCCCCCGTTGTTTTTCTATACCTTGCAGGGCGTTATTGAGGAGGTTTTCGAACGTGTTCGAATATTTTCTGTTCGTCAAAACCAACGCAACCGACTCACCGGTCGAGAAGGAAAGCGCCACATTGCTGCCAGTCCGGATAAACGAAAAACCTGTATCCGGCGCGAGTCGTCCTGCAAGGGTTCCCAGGAATGCACGCTCCTGGTCCTGTCTCGGACTCAGCGGTGCAAAACCAAGCATGCTGAGAAGTTCATCTTGGTCCGTGGTGCTTGAAAGGGCTATCAGGCGGACCTGCCTCCGATCGGCTTCTGCTTGGCGCACAACCTGCGTAAGGCTGGCCAGGGTGCGCCCAAGATCCTCAACAAAAAACCATTCGTTGGGATCGATCGTCCGCACCTGGTCTTTTGCGATCGCGCGCACTTCGGAGCGAGGGGCTTGACGCACGGGCCTGATCGCACGGCTGATTCTCAGAGCCTCTTGATCCGCGGCTGGAACAAGTCTCGGAGCGGTCTTGGACCGTAGGCGTATTAATTCGCTCAGGACAAACGTTGTAAACGGTAGATTTGCCTTCGCTGCTTTAATAAGTTGGTCGCTTTTTTCGGTGTCAACCTCCCCCCGGGCAAGGGCCTGGAACACATCGCGACCCTCTGTTTTCATTTTCATCAGAGAGTTCACGCCCCTTGTCTCTGAGCGGTGTACCCGTTTCGGAACGGTAAAAATGGGCGTCCCATCGTGCTCTTTTCGGATCTCGACCGTATTCAGAATCATGTCGCCTTTTCTGCTGGCGCTGCCCACCCAAAGCGCGGAGGATTGATACCATCCTTCCCGGCCCGTTTGGTCGATGACGCGAATCCATGTTTCCGTCCGACCCTTATCCGTATGTTTCCGCGGATCGATTATGGTGAGACTGTAAAATACTTTTGCGCTTTGTCCGTCTCGCACTTCCGACCGTGCGGCCGTCGTTTGCTTCTTGAGAAGTAAAATCTGGACACGGTCTCCGTCTGCGCCAAACGGAATGCGAAGATTCCAGCCCTGAAGCAAGTCATTGCGCTCTCCGTAATCTATCCCCGTCAAAAGATCGTGCATCCGATACGAGGTCCCCGGTTCGATGATCTGCTCAAGCCCTGCCGAAACCTGGGTCGATACTTTCCCGTCACTCGCAATTTCGCGGCTGGCGGCATCGAGTTGGATTGCGGCCACAACAACATCTCCTGACACATTTTTTTCAGCCAAAACAAGTGAACTTTTATGAGACGCATCTAATACGTAAAAATGATGTTTTCCTGCCCGGGGCGCGTCCTCCCCTAAAGCGGTTTGGATATCCGCCACAGCGTGACTAAGCTTTGTGTGGAACGAGGAATTCCAAGAAGAAACCAGTGGCGTATTCACCAGGTCGGGCCTGAAAAGACCGAGGAGTGTCATGGTGGGTCGTATTTTATCTCCAAAAGACTCCGCGGCCTCCTTGGGGCTATCGCTTGCCAAAGTCTCCAACTGTTCGGAAAAATAATTCGGGATGGGCGCTCCTTCGGGAGACTCGTAGCCGACCCTTGTCTGGCGGATTAATTGCTTGAGAGGAGATGCGTCCCATTGTTTTTGCAGGCGAACAGGTTCCACGAGACTGCTTGAGAGCAACGAATACGGTACTGGCTGGAGCTCAAGGATTTCAACGCCCAGCGGCATGGAAACGCCGATTCCCAGAACGGTTGTGGAATTTTCTTTCGCGTGAATCCTGTAATTTTGTCCGATCTTGGGTTCCCGCACCTTGACAAACTGCACATCGGGTTCTCCTTCAACCAGCACATTAAAAGCAGCTTCATCAATAATAACCTGGGTTCGCGCCTTGTAGCCTCTGAAATAGGAATCTTCTTCGAATTTCACAGGCGCTCCGAGATTGAGATTTACAAGCACGGGCTTTTTACCTTTAGGCGCAAAAACAAAGGCTTGGATCTTGTGGTCATGGGTCCTGAGGGAGCTTGCGTCCGAATGCCCGTCGAGATACCGGGAAAGGTATTCGGCCCACGGCTGATATTCCTTCCCTATGTTCTGGGTCAATTCTTTTCTTAAAAGTTCGGCTTGTCCCGTCCCGGAGGCCATATACCGCTCGAACCAATCCCCGGCCATACGAACCAAAAGCATCTCCGTAAGATCCATGGCCTCCAGATTCAAAATAAGCTTTTGTTTTTCGTCGGAACGGGCCGCTTCCGCTTCCATCTCTTTCAAACGACGCCTCAAGGGTTCCACCCCCGAGGAAATCCCTTGAAGATTTTCGAGAATATATTTGAAAATATCACCCTTCTTCACGTGCTGCCGCAAACTGTCCTGCGCATCCATACCGCGCGTCGCCGGGTCAAATCCATTGGATTTTTTCGGGTTGGGCCGTTGCCAGGTCTTGATCTCGCGGAAAGATCTGAACATGCCGAAAAGCCCTGCCCCGGCGGCAGAGTGCGTTCTCCCCTCGCGCATTCCTTGCCATACAAAATCAGGAGCTTTCATGAGGGCGGCATAATCCGAAGATTGAAAATGAATCTGGCTCAATAAATCTTCGCGTTCTTCGATCTCCTGAAGCATGTCTTCCAGCAATTGAGCCTGCCCCATCGCCTGCCCGGTCACCATATCCACCCTCCAGGCGGCCGCCACGCATTGATACATGCGCTCACGGCGCGTCGCGGGATCCGAGCGTAGAGTCTTTATCTTTTGAAGAGCTTTGACAAGGCTGTCTGCAGCAGGACGGCGGAGGCCACCTTCCTGGGGACTTTGTTCAGAGTCATCATACCAAACGGGAATTCCGTTCAGCACTTCCCATTTCCCCTCTTGAACGTTCTTTCGCATGATATCGTGCGTGATCACTGAGGAGTTCGGCTCTCCTTTGTCATTTAAAACCCGGATGATCTCTCCCGTCGCCTTAACTCGGATGATCCAGACCTCGGGATTCGCTCCGCCGAAAACTCCCATCACTTCCCCGCGATTCGCTAATACTTTCATCATGCTCGTCGCTGACGCCTCCAAATCTTCGTCGGAAAGCATCATCCCGCCCTGAACCCCCCTAAAAATGATCTGGGCTTCGTAGTAGTTGTAGTCTTCGAGTGTTGCGATACGGTCTTCCAGACCAAGCAGCTCGGCCAGAAAACGGATGTAAAGAAAACGATCGTGTGCTTCTTTCAAATCAAAGGTTCGGCCACCGATAAGAACCCTGCTAAGTATCTTTCTCAGCTGTTCCACCGAAGGCTGCTCTTTTAAGCGGTTGCGGAGCGCGAGAAATTCTTTTTGGAACCGGTCCTCATTTTTGTCCGTGCCTGCCCGATAGGCTTTCCAGAATTTAAAAAGATCATTGTCGGGTCTTCCCTTGAACTCGCCGGGAAGGCCATTCCGTCCGTTCGCTTCCCGCGCTGCGGTTTCCAACGCCTCCAGCACTTTTTTGTGTTCCACTTCTTCATATTTATCCGGCCCTTTGTAGGGTACCTGACGCCTGACATTCGCAACGATCGGATCCCCGAGGGTCAAGTCGCGGGCTTCACCGAATTCCGTCTCAAGCCGCGCCCAGTCTTCCGGAAGATTCTCTCGAGTCGCTTTTTGAAGAAGTTCCTGCATCTCATTGAGATGCATCACCAGCGCTTCACCTGTCATGCCGTGTTTTTCTTGATAATCCTTGAATGTATTCCCGAGCCAGTCGTAGGCATCTTTAAAGCCGCGCTTTTCACGAAGCCAGATCAGAAGCGTCGCTCCATCGGCGGCGCCCACCCATTCGTTTTGAGCTTTAAACCGTTCCCGGAGATCCGGATGTTGCTCCAACGCCCTGTAAAACTCGCGGTCATTGGCTTCCGAGGGAAGTCCGAAGCCTGGTTTTTGAATCTTCATTTCCGTTTTGTAATGCTCGATAAGCTCCCTTTCCTGCGGGGACTGCCAGCGCGGAAGAAAAATACCGTTCGTGCTGCGGACCTCTTTCTCGGGATCAAAGTAGCCTTTTACCCGGTGCCAGGCGGTCCGGAAAATATTTTTGAGAAGGGCCGGAAGATGTTCCACAAGTCCCACCCCCGAGATCAGATGAAAAACTTCCGCCGTGAAATCGGCGATGCTGATTTTTCCGTCGTGAGTAATGGTCGAGCGCAACCATTCGGGGAAATTGAAAAGTTCGTAATATCCGTCCCACGCTTCGAAGAGGCCGGGGCGGAACACGGTATGATTGAGGGTCGCCCGTTTTGCTTTTTTAAGATGGCGCACGGGCAAGCTAACAAAGACTTCATGATCCAAGAGGATTACTTTGTCAGGGTTGGAACTCTTCTCGAGTGTCTGGATCAAAAGTTCGCTGGCCTCGCTGAAAAATGCCATGTCGACTTCGCGCTTCCCTTCATCGTCATAAACCTCTAAAAAAGCCGGCTCTTCTTTTCCGTCTGCACGGGTGACATAAGCATCGAGATAGTAATGGGGCGCCTGATGAACCTTGGAGTAGGTCTTATAGACCCTGAAAGAAACCGTTTTTGCATTTCCGAGAACGTTCAGCCGGACATCAAACTTGATCCCGGTGTCCTCCATTTGTTGTTTTGCGATCTGCCCGAGAAGTTTCCGCACGCCTTGGGCGTCCGTTCCTTTGAGGGGCTTATTCTTGATGAAATTCCAAAGCGGATGGATCCCGGTCACATTCATCCCGATCGCCGCCCATGCCTCAAAAAGATCCGGCATGAGGGCCCCAAGCCCCCCGGTCAGCGTCACCTGGGAAATTTCTCCGGCTTCGAAAGCGCTGTATAATTTCTCGATCTTTTCCAGAAGATCCATCGGCAGCCCGCATTCCCATTGCCGGCTGTAAAGGTGCTGCTTGGCAAGCCGCGGCTTGGTCGCTTGGACCCATTTTTCTTCCGTGGCTATCCGGACTTCAGAACGGGACGTGGCCACCTCATTGATGAATTCTCTGGCGCGGGCAAGGTCAGCGCTTCCCTTACGGCCTCCGGAAACAAGCGGCTGTGAAAGGAATTGTTCCGCGCGGCGGCGCACCTCAGCAGGATTCGAGTTGCCTGTAAGAGTTTTTAGACGAGTGCGGACCTCCTCTTCGCCAGCCTTCATATTGATTCTTGTCTCAGAACGCGCTGCATTCAGTCTTTGAGCCTCGGAAATGGCATTTTCTTCCCGGATCACGGTCGGAACCATGATGCGATCCAAGGCGTCGAGAAGAAGCTTGTCGTAAAGGTCCGCTTCCTTGCTTAGCGGGAGCCGTTTTCCATAAGTGCTGCCGGGTTGGTTTTTTCCCAAAAACCACTTTATATAGCTCGGCATCACTCCCCACAAAACGCTCGCGATAAAAGCAAGCCCAGTAATCCATCTTATTTCTCCCGGAGCAAGAGCGACAATCGCGGCAAAAAAAGTGCTCAACGTCGGATAGACCCAGAGCTCACTTTTTGTAAAATCGAAAACGCGGAGCAGGATGGAGGATCGCCGCTCCCTGAGAGTCTTTGCCAAGACGGCCTTCGCTTCTTCGAATGCTACGACAAGCGCCGCCACATCCTTGGCTGCATTGATCTTCTCGAAAGAGCTATTGATTCGAGATGTTTCTGCGACAATTTCCCATATTTTCACCATTTTGGGATAGGTACTGTCCAACCCCTTGACGCGTTCTTCCATTAAGGCTCGGATGTCACGACGCACCTCAGAGCGTTTGTTGCGGCTTGTTAACATGTCAAAACCCGCGAGCTTGGCATTCGGGATCTCTGCGAAAGGAACCCGGCTGCCTACCGCGAGAACCGGTGGAGCGCTGAGACTCTGAAGTATTGTTCCCTGGGCCTTCTGAGAAGCCCTTGAAACAAAGAAACCGGCAGGGCCCGCCACAAGAACATCCGCTTCGCTCTTTTCTCCAAATCCGCGCCAATGATGCTTCCACACATCCATTTCCGCGTTTTCATTTTCACGAACTTCGGACCGGGATGAGCTTTTGGCTTCGGGAAGCCGCGGTAAATTCCCAAGATAAATATTTCCGGTTCCAAAATCGATGGTGATGGTGTCGCTCTCATCCAAGAGTTGACCGCCTAGCGTCACGCCTTTTGCCTTGTCGATCTCAAGCCCTTTCACACTCACCAGAGTGGGGATCGATTCGTAATTGGCCACCACAGCGGCATGAGAGGTCAGTCCGCCTTGAGCCGTCAAAAGGATCAATCGTTTTCCCACCGCACGCAAAATCTTGTGGGCGCTGATAACATCCGGAGAATCTTCCGTGGTCGGGAAAAAGCTGGCAAAAATAACCGCGTCAAGATTCGGGTCCTTTTTAACCTTTTCAAGGACATCGGCCCGGATCGCATCGGCCTTCTCAAAAACCACGAAACCTCTCAAGGCTCCTGATTCGCCAAAGGCTACATTCCCTTCTCCGATTTTTTTAGGTTTGCTGATCTGATTCCAGTCCAACTCGGGAAAACTCTCGTCATGGCCCACGCGCTGGTCATAAACAGTTTGAAGGATCCAGGGTTTTCCGGATTCGATCGTAAACTCAACCATCTGAGGAACGCCGAAATATTTCTCTAATTTCATGGTGTTTGCTTCCAGCGCCGAAAAACTCGCGGGATCCCTTTGCTTTAGGACCTCAAGTGATTTCGGTTCCAAGCGCCCTTGCATCATCGTCATGCCATGGGCGAACGGAAGCCATTCCCCGCCAAATATTTTCCCGCCCCCCTGCCGATCGTGCGAAAGAGCGATCCCCGCCCCGGAGTTCTCGTCCCGATCCCCAAAAACATAGGCCTGAACGATCACGGGGGTATTCCATTCATCAGAAATATTTTTTTCGCGCCGGTATCGCTTCGCCTTGGGAGCATTCCAAGATTCAAAAACCTTGTCGATAAGGAACTCGAGTTGCTTTTCCGGATTACGGTACAACACTTCGTAGCGATCAAAAACATTGTGATCTTTCAAAAGCTGGATCATGGCCTTCTCGATTTTGAGGAGATCTTTTTCTTTCAAGTCTCCCCAATTGCGGACCTCTTTATCTTTCATAAATAAGTGCAGGACTTGTTCGAACTCTTCCCGAGGAACACCGAGACTCACCCCTATGGATTCGATGAAGCTCAGGTAGGCGCTAAGCGCGGGACGAGGGCCTCGCTTCTCTATCTCGTATTGCAAAATTTCCGGAGAAAATCCGACAGAAACGGCTGTCTCGAAAATTCCAGGCATCACAAAAACGGCTCCCGAGCGAACCGAAAGGAACAGGGGTTCAAAACCCTCACCGAAAAGTGTTGAGGGAGCATTTCCGTAGCGCACAGGGGTCCCTATCTTGGAGGACCAGTCTTTTTCCAATTTCTCTAAGTGTCCCCGCAGAACGCTCGGGAACGCTTCACCGTGCGCTTTCTGCCAACCGTATTTCCCAACATGGGAGGGAATCACAAAAGCGCTCGGGATGGGAAGCCCCATAGAATTCATGCGCATAAGGTAGGAGCCCTTCCCGCCATAAGTCTTTTTCTCATAACTCCGGCTGACATAGTTTGGGGTCTTGAAATCATCGACATGGAGGATGCCCCCGAAAGGGTCCTCTTCTTTTTGGCGGAAAAGTCGTTCCGCGACCTCGGGATTCAGGAAGGCGCGGGCATCCCGACCTTTCTTTTGCTCAACCTTTTCTTTTAATTTTTCGAGGAGCTTAAAAGCTGCCATTGTTGCGAATTTTTCCTTCCGGATAAGTGCGATGATGTTATCGATCCGCTCATAGTCTTCCCCGCACAGTGTCGTTGCAGCCTCATAATAATCAGCTCCCCATTTCGCTAGCTCGCTCCGTATTTCTCGTTCCACGACGCTCAAAACATCCCCAAGCTGGTCGAACGTGAGGGCCCGATCCCCCAGAAGATCGACCCACTGCGCCGTATAGCTCGTAATAAAACCGCTATTGAAAAGTTCTTCTGTAAGCTTTCTCATCAGACCGATCGCTTCCAAGATCGATCGATCACCGTCCTGGTCCCATCGGTCAAAAAAGTCCGCCAGTGAGAGGCTCATGAGCTGGCCAAGGGAACGGTCCAGATGATAGAGATGGTAAAGATAGGCCGAGCTGTCCGTTCTGTCTTCGAGCCCCAGGATCAGTTCGCGCGCCGCAATGATTTTTTGGGTGCGCAAACGCGGTTCGCCAGGAGGCGCCTCTAGGATCTCTTGGAGCGCTTGGGAAAGAGCGGGTGTGTTTTTCACAAAGGATTGTTGCAGCCATTCTTTAAAAACGTCTTCACGGTAAGTCCCTTCAAAAAGGACCATGAGCGCCGTTTCCATTTTCTTCAGCGCTTGATAGATCTCGTTTTGTTCGCGGTCTTCGGGCGTCATGGCCTCAAGCTCCTTCCGAAGGGCTCTATCCGCATCTTCTACGATCATGAAATGACCCCCTAAGGCGCCGGCATCTCCTGTCTCTAAATAGTAGAGATACGCCCGGACCAGGAAAAGTGTGCCGTAGGAGAAAGAAGCTCCGTGGACCGTATGCCGAAGATTCCGGGCAAACTTGGTCCCTAAAAGCCTTTCGTCAAGATCGGCGGCAAAACTCCATAGAACATAATGAAGATTGGAAGAGGACTCCTTAAAGAAGTAGGGCATGGCGATGACTAGTTCTTTTATGGGCCGTCGAAATTCTTTTTTCGTGCGTCTCAAAAGCAGGGCCGCAGCCGTAAGGGCATCCTCAGCGATATCTTCAGGATACTGGTCGTAATCCCGCGAACGGTTAAGGGTCAGTTCTTTTTTCCGTTCTCGAAGGCGAAGGCTGATTTGACGGATAAGCCCGATGTGTTTGCTGATATCTTCTTGTTCCGAAATCCATCGGATCGCCGCAAAAGCTTCCGTCCATGTGTCTATATTTTTGACGTTGGGTTCTCCTTCGCGCATTTCAGAACGAGGAGTGCCCATAAGGATCTCAAACGCAAGAGGATCACCCAGAAGGGATTTCCAGCCTTCTTCATCTTCGGGAATCGAAGCCTTCTGATTCAAAATAGCATTCGCAGCCCTGATCAGATTTTTTTCAGCCTGCTGGTAAGGGCGATTACCGACAAGGCCCTCCATGACAGCCATCCAAAAAGCGGGGGCCGTACCGATCGAATCCTTGTCGCTTGCCGTTCTGGCAGCTTTCAACAACCGCTGTACCACCGCTTCTTTCTCAGTTCTTATTTCTGAACGCACCCCAATCGCGCGCCCATCGTCGCCCAAATGATCATGCGCAAACACAGGATAGTTGTAACCGCTGTTGATCTGCGAGGTGGGGGGCAACTCTGAAAATCCTGAATTTTCCTCGAAGGTACTTTCGTCCCCTGTTTCTTGCCACTCCAGAAAAGCAAGCGGATCCATTGTTTCCAAATAATCCCGAAAGATGCCTTCCTGTTCCGACAAGATCCGGTTGTCCTGTCTGATTTTGTTCGCTAACTCCGTTTCCTCCGAACGGGCCTCTTCCAAAGCTTTTTTCTGGCTTGTTGTTTCTTTTTGCCGCGTCTCGGAGCGGCGCTGTTCGGCAATTACTTTTATTTCTACCCCGGCAGGTCCTGCGTCAAACATCGTCATAAAATCCGTGCGCGGGCCCAAGGCGGACATGGCTGCGTAAAGCCCGAATCTTGTTTCATTCCATTCACGGATCGTTTTCGGTGCCTCGAAGAACTGGGGCCGTGCGCCACCCAAAAGGGTGATCCTGAAAAATCTTTGTTCTTGATCGAGGAGGATCCAGACAAGCGTTCCGACGTTCTCGAACGCACTCGTCAGACTGCCTGGCACTGATAGCTCGCCTTTGAGACGAACTTCCGAACGCGCCGCAGGCGCTGAGGTCGGAGTCGCCGCGGGGACATCCGAGGGTTTTTGCTTTTCCCAAGGCTTTGTCACGGCAAGAATGATGCCACCGATCACAAGCCCCGCGGCAGCAAGCGTGATCCAGAGCCATGCCTTAGAAGATTTTTTTGGGGGCGTCTTTTTCGCAGCTCCTCCGATCGTAACCGGAACATCTCCTTCTTTGAGCCGGGGGGCCATCAGGGCCTGTTTTTTTATGTAAATTTTTCTTGGACCGTTCGCCGGCGCCTGCACTTCACCGCTCCCCGCGGAAAGAGGTATCTTCCCGGAAGCTTTCACAGAGGGGGGCAGGACGATCGGTCTGACGGCAATTTTCCGCCTCTCCAGAACAACCTCCCGGAAAAGCGCCCCGCCATCCACTCCGATCATTTTTTTCAAAAGAAAATCCAGCTCTTCCAAAGACAGGCGCTCAAAACTGTATCGCTTGCCGCGATGCTTCTCGGGCACCTCTTGAGAATCAAAGAGCTCGACTTTCACAACGCCGAATTCCCTAAGTTCGCTTTCCGAAATTTTCTTGTCTTCGAGAAGGATCCATTTCAGAAGTCCCGCAATCGTTAGTGTGTCTCCGTCTTCAAAGGCATATTCCGTAAGATCGATCGTTATCTCTCGCGCTTCGGAACGAGAGGAAGTAGCGGCGCGTTCTTCAAGAACGCTTATCAGTTCGGCAAGGTCGTTGGCGGAGGTTGTTCCGGGCGTGAATTCTTCTCGGAGCTCGTTGGCTGGGGCAAGCGCGGCCTTAGGATCATCTGGCAAAGCAGCGGAAAGTTCTCCCAAGAGTCTCCAAGCTCTTAAAGATTTTTTTTCTGAGGAAAGGCTCTCCGTAAAAGCCTCATAGACAACCCAAGAACTTCTTTTCAGGTCATCCGTCCTTGTTTCTGAGCGAGCTGAGCGGAGCTCGTTCTCAAGAAGAACGGTATCATTCCACCGGAACGGCGCGCCAGAGATCACAATGTCCCGCTCACCCTGAGGCCTTGCCTGAATGTTTCTTTTCCCAAGGCCAGCAATAAGCTCTTCCCGGTTTCCTGCAAAGAAGTTTTTTCCGTCAATGCTAACGCCGATCTTTCGAGCATTCACTTCCCAGGCGATCACTTCCCTTTCCACGGCCCGGCCTCCGGAAAGAACACTCATTAACTCACTTTTCGTGGAACCCAGGGCCACGCCAAGCCCGAGTCCGCCGCTATCCCGGATGAATTGAACGGTCCTGCCCAAAAGAACGGCTGTCCAGTCCGGCCGGTTCAATGCTTCTCTATGCGTCTGTGCTATTTGCCCGTATTCGCTGCTCAAAACAGGGTCTCTTTGAATGCCGAGCAGTGCCCGCATGGCAGCCCCATGAAGATCCCAGTTTCGATCCTCGGTTGAATTTTTCGCCCTGACTTCCGAGCGAACGCTTGAGGTGGGACGAGTAGCAACCTTTACAGGCTGAAGCTGCGCGGGAACTCCTACGGCCGAGGCGATGAGATTTTGAAAGCCCGCCTCAAATTCGGCTCTGTTCTCCTCGGCACGGTCACCAAAAGAAGCAACGGCCTGGCGAACGAGCTCACGGATTCGAACGAAACGGACTGCAAGCTCACGACGCCAAAAACGCGGTGATACGGCTTGAAAAAATGAGGACTGCTGCGTGATCATTTCCGGAGCGATGTGAGACTTCAAGATAGCGTTGGAGCCAAAAAGTGCGCTGAGATAATTTTTTTTGGAATCTTGTGTGATCTCGCCGATCGTGGGCGTGATGCCAACATAGGCGTTACCGGAAGCTATGATCTTTTCTTTGAACCCCTCGGTGTGAAAGCCGCCCGTGATGATCACGGCTTTCGTCTCCTTGCGCTCGCCCATGACCTCACGAACTCGGCGCATCATGTAATCCTCACGGACGATGGCGCCTTCGTAAAAATGGATCGCGGTTCCGAATAACGACGTGATAGGCGATAACTTTGCAGAATTAAGGCCTAAGGCAACGGCTATTTTTTCCGGCGTCATCTGTTGAGACTGCAGATCCCGGAATTCCTCACGGCTCAGTTCCAGCCCAAAAAGCTTCTTGAGCAAGCGATAGCGATGAAGGACCTCGACAAGCTTCCGCTCCTCTTCTGTTTTGAGGTAACTTGCGGTCACTTTCCCGGTCAGGGTTCTAATCTCTTCCTGAAGTTTCTCGCTTTGAAGCTCACTTAAAAGGATCAGCTGTTGGAGATAAAGCCGGAAAACAAGATACGCTTCGAAGGAATAGTCCTTAGGAAGAATGTCCATGAGCTTTTCGAAAGCAAAGCGTGTTTTATAGAGAGGGAGATCGCCGGCGTTTTTATGCTCGAGAAGATCCGTGATCTCCTGAAGAAGAGGTGCAGGGACTTGCCGCGCATGGAGGTCCGCTAGAAAAGCTTCCTGCTCTTTCCTGGCTTTTGCCTGATCGATCTGGGCGCTGGTCTTCTGCAGGCGGAAATAACGAACAAGAACTGGCCAATTCTGTTGCGCGCTAACATCTTCCAAGTCGAGCTTGAGATCGCGCACCGCCGCTGTTTTCAGGAATGCCATCCAATCCTGAAGCGGCAAGCGTTCCTCTTCAAAAGAGGTTTCACGATCCAGCAACTCTCTTAAGGATTTGTTCAAGACCTGGTCGGCGGATTTCTGCCACTGACGGTAAAACGACTCAAGAAAGTTTTCTGAAAGCTGGCGGCCCTCATACACTTTCCGGTAAGCCTCGCGATTTTCCGCGTAAGCGCCGGCGTCTTCAACGCCAAACGCCTCCGGCGCACTCAACGACCTTTTCCCTTCCGTTGCGCGTTGTGCGTTGTGCGTTGCGCTTTCCTCGTCGATCAAAAACGCTTCTGCACCAGTGAGTTCCCCTGCCCGCATAAGCTTTTCGTTCACGGCCTGCTGCAGATCAACGTTTTTGGGGAAGAAATTAAACAGCCCGGGCCGGAGCTTGTTCCCCGCCCCTTCTAGTAGGACCAATTTCACGCCGTAATTTTTGGAGAGATGCTGAAGAATGTTCTTTATATTAGCCTGCGCGTCATAATTCGCGTGAGCTTCCTGGATATGAATGAGAAGAGGAGAGCCTTCAGAACTCGGAATCCTGTCCGTAACCTTTCCGAATTCCGCCGGGATCCGGAATGAGCTTTCAGAAAAAAACTTGGCCGGATTTTCGACCGTCTGTCCGTAGGCGATCGGGGCCGGAGTCAGCGTGTTCGTCACAAAGAAAGTGACAACGACAACCCCTGAAAATAATCTTTGTAACCGCTTGAGACAGTTCATGAAATGAACGTTTGTCCTTTCGGAATTTTTCTATAGTAGATTTAAAGGAAAGATAACACATCTTTCTCAAATTTCAAGGTTTTGAAAAAGGATTTATCAAGGTATGTTTAATATCATTTAAAGGAAGCTTCTGTTTAACAGGATTGCTATAGATTACTATCCGCTAACCGTTTTCGAGCCTTGGAGAATATTAATCGCAACCTATTGATTTTAAACGGGTTCTGAGCTATATATATAGCGTAATCTAGTTCAGACCCAGGCTCTGAGGCCGGCATTTCGACACCTTAATCAGAACGAAATGGACGCTATGCCAGAGAAAAAACACTTTGCTGTTTTTCTTTCATTGATTATCGCTCTCACCGCTGCTCCCGTTGCGCTGAGATCCGAGGCACCCGTTTCTGCCCCTGACACTTCCCTCGCACTATCAAATCTTGCAGTCCCCGAAGAAATCGGAAAGGTTCAAGAGCGCTTCACCGGGACCCCTGCAACCCAAACGGGAATCGCCCCGCGAACGATCATTCAGATCCAGGACGTCCATGCGCACGCCATAGCTCAACAGAATATCGCGGCAATCCTGGAACGCCTCCGTGTAGTCTTTGGCATTGAGAAAGCTGCGATCGAGGGTGCGTGGGCTTCCACATCCTTGCCCAAAAGCCGCGCCATCCCGACCTCTCGCGAAAAGCAGCTTCTCGCCGGAACCCTCCTTGATGACGACCGGATCTCAGGACCCGTCTACGCCGCGATCATGTCTCCGAAACCGCTCACGCTTGTTGGGATTGAGGACGAACCGTCTTATGAAAAAAACAGGGCCCTTTTTCTAGCTCATCTCAAGAAATCCAAGGAGATCGATGAAAAGCTCAAGATTTATAGCGCCTCACTCCAAAAGTCGCAAGAAGCTACCTGGGGGCCGGAACTTTTAGCCTTCGGGGCCGCGTTCCGGAAATTCCGGGAGCTTCCGGACCTAGGAAAATTCTTTCCGGTCCTTCTGACAACCGCCGAGACCCAAGGGGTGGATACGTCGGACCTTTCCCAGATTAGCCTGTTGCAAAATATCATGGCTCTGGAGAAATTTTTTCAGAAAGAGCCTCTAGAACAAGAAATGCGGCACCTGATGCGAGAATACAAAAACACGCCCTGGACGCTCG
>SESH01015142.1_pt1 | contig 40365 bp, 41 predicted proteins | sample 3171561 | NCBI WGS metagenome assembly SESH01 (sample SAMN10866947, study PRJNA518727) | freshwater metagenome | biome: subpolar coniferous forest; feature: holomictic lake; material: water; isolation source: holomictic Lake 442 2011 16.5 m and 2014 13 m | place: Canada: near Kenora, Ontario
GCGCGTTGGGAATCGCGCTCGCCTTTGCCGGGGTCGCGCTGATCGCGCTGCGGGGCGATCTGTTTGCGCACCGCGCGGGCCTGACGCTGGTGGCCGCCTCGGCCTTTGTCGGTGCGCTCGGGCTGGTGGCGGGCAAGCGGCTTGGCACGCGACTCACGGCGCTGGAGATGCAGGCCTGGTTTGCGTATGCGGCGCTGCCGGTGCTGTGGACCTTGAGTCTGCTGCTCGAGAGCGGGCAGGGCGCGGCGCTGCAGGCGGCCAGCCCGCGGGCCTGGGCGGCGCTGGCCTATACGGTGCTGATGTCGAGCCTGGTGGCGCATTCGGGCTACTACTGGCTGGTGCGTCGCTATCCGGTCACCAGCGTCACGCCGCTGACGACGCTGTCGCCGGTGTTCTCGATCACTTTCGGCGTGCTGCTGCTGGGCGAGTCGCTCTCGCCGCAGCTGCTGGTCGGCGGCCTGCTGACGCTGCTGGGCGTGACGATCATCGCGCTGGGCGAGCCTAGCGCGGCTGACACCGGCAGCCGACGCGGTGGTGGCGCTGCTGGTGCCGAGGCCGTCAGAATAGGCTTGCGGCGACGTGCCGCCTGCTCGCTCCCTGGACCCGACCATGACCCGCAAGAAGACCAGCTACGATCCGCGTGCCTACTCCCGCCTCGTCACCGAGGGCGCCAAGCAGACGCCGAGTCGGGCGATGCTGCGTGCGGTGGGCTATGTGGACAGTGACTTTGAAAAGCCCTCGATCGGGGTCGCGACGACCTGGTCGAACATCACGCCCTGCAACGTCCACCTCGACGGGCTGGCGACTGCTGCGGCCGCCGCCGCCGATGCGGCCGGGGGCAAGAGCCGGATCTTCAATACCATCACCGTCTCCGACGGCATCTCGATGGGCTCGCCGGGAATGCGCTTTTCGCTCGTCTCCCGTGAGGTCATTGCCGATTCGATCGAGACGGTGAGCGGTGCGCAGGGCTTCGATGGCCTGGTCGCAATCGGCGGCTGCGACAAGAACATGCCCGGTTGCCTGATGGCGATCGCGCGAATGAACCGACCGGCCGTGTTTGTCTACGGCGGAACGATCCGGCCGGGCGCCGAGCGGCGGGACATCGTCTCGGTCTTCGAGGCGATCGGCGGCCACGCCAACGGCACGGTCAGCGACGCGCAGCTGCATGAGGTCGAGGTGACCGCGATCCCCGGCGCCGGTAGCTGCGGCGGCATGTACACCGCCAATACGATGGCCTCGGCGATTGAAGCGCTGGGAATGAGCCTGCCCAACAGCTCTGCCCAGGAGGCGGTGTCGCGTATCAAGCTCGACGACTGCCGGCTGGCGGGCGAAGCGGTGGTGCGGCTGGTCAAGGCCGGCATCCGACCCTCCGACATCATGACTCGCAAGGCCTTCGAAAATGCGATCACGGTGGTGATCGCGCTCGGTGGCTCGACCAACGCCGTGCTGCACCTGCTGGCGATCGCGCACGCCGCACAGGTCAAGCTGACGCTGGACGACTTCACCCGCATCGGCAAGCGGGTGCCGGTGCTCGCTGACGTCAAGCCCAGCGGCAAGTACCTGATGTCCGAGCTGATCGAGATCGGTGGGATTCGGCCGCTGATGAAGATGCTGCTGGCCAAGGGGCTGCTGCATGGCGACTGCCTGACCGTGACCGGTGGCACGCTCGCCCAGAGCCTGGCCAAGGCGCCGGCCTATCCGAAAGGTCAACGCGTGGTGCGCGGCTTTGACGACCCGATCAAGAAGGACAGCCACCTGGTCGTGATGTACGGCAACCTCGCCCCGGACGGGGCGGTCGCCAAGATCACCGGCAAGGAGGGGCTGCTGTTTGAGGGCATTGCCCGGGTATTTGACTCGGAGGAGACCAGCCTGCAGGCGATCCTCGACGGCACCATCAAGGCGGGCGACGTGGTGGTCATCCGTTATGAGGGCCCCAAAGGCGGCCCGGGTATGCGGGAAATGCTTAGCCCGACCGGGGCGATCATGGGCAAGGGGCTGGGCGACACGGTGGCGCTGATCACCGACGGCCGGTTCTCCGGCGGCAGCCACGGTTTTGTCGTCGGCCATGTCTCGCCAGAGGCCGCCGTCGGCGGGCCGCTGGCGCTGATTCGCAACGGCGACCACATCTCAATCGACGCGAAAAAACGCGTACTTTCCCTCGAAGTCAGCGCCGCGGAACTCAAGCGTCGGCGCGCAAAATGGCGCCCTCCTGCGCCCTATGCAGAGCGCGGCGTCCTTGCGAAATACGCCCGCGAAGTCAGTAGCGCGTCGCTCGGCGCAGTCACTGACCTCGCCCCGCAAATGCCGCAAAAAGCGACCCCAAAAGCACGGCAACGTCGCTGATCAAGGGTACGAGAGACACTTGACAACTCATGGCGGATTAAGCTTTGGTATGCTGGTAAGGCAACATTTTGAGTGTCTCTCAAATCAGGCTTGCAGACGTACGCGACTGGCGCTATCGTCCGTTCGCGTCGGCGAGAAGCGGGCAGCGCGCTTGAACATTTCCGTACGTACGAAACAGACACTGTTCGGTTAACAGCCGAGCGGTCCTTTCGGTGAAGCGGCCCTAGCGGGCCAGGTACACCGGGATTCGGTAAGAAGAAGTTTTCTGGGAGATAGGGGCTCCCTGCTGCATGGCGAACGCACCGCAACACACGCGTAAGAAATATTCGCGTAAGACGATCGTTGGCATTTTTGTCATTGGCATTCATGTCCTGTTTGCCTTTGCGCTGATCATCGGTACTGCCGTCAAGTACGTACCGCAGCTCGCTGAAGCGCTAGACATGAAGCTCCTCAAGCACGAGGAGGAGGAAGAGAAGAAGGCGCCGCCGCCGCCGCCTCCCGACTTCAAGCCGCCGTCGGTGCAGACGCCGTTGCTGGATCTGCCGATGGTGCACGGTCCGCCGCCGCCAGCTGCGATCGTGCAGAAGGTCGAGCCGAAGCCGGAGCCCAAGCCGCCCGCGCCGCTGCCGATCGTGCAGGCCAAGGTCGCCAAGGGCGTCAACCTGGGCGATGCGTGTGGCTCGTACTACCCGTCGGCATCGCGCCGCCTCAGTGAGGAAGGCTCGGTAGTGCTGCTGGTGTTTATCGCGCCCAATGGCAAGGTAACCGAGTCCAAGGTCGAGACGTCCAGCGGCTTCCAGCGCCTGGACGAGGCCGCCGAGAAGTGCGTCAAGGCCCAGGGCCGCTTCGAGCCGCAGAAGGTCGGCGCCGAGGCCGTCGGTTCCTGGCAGCGCATGAAGTGGACGTGGCGTCTGACGACCTGATTTATCGATTTCGATAGACTCTTTTTAGTTTTTGATTCCAACTTAAACCCGTTTTGACCTGAACTCAGTAGAGGGTATTGATCATGGCTGACGCAGCTGCAACCTTAGACAACCCGTATGGCATCACCGCGCTCTGGACGACGGGCGACTTTGTCAGTAAAGGCGTGTTCGTGGTCCTCGCGATCATGTCCCTCTATTCGTGGTTCGTAATCATCACGAAGTACCTTGACCAGGCCGCGCTGCGCAAGCACGCCCTGATCGCCGAGAAAGACTTCTGGGCTGCCCCGAACGTCAAGGACGGTCTCGCCCGTCTCAAGAACGTCGAAGACAACGTTTTCCGCGCGATCGCGGCCGACGGCCTTGAGTCGCTCGAGCACCACGAGAAGAACAAGGGCAAGCTCACCGAGTCGATCGACCTGCACGACTGGGTCTCCAGCCACATGCAGCGTCGCGTTGACCTGATCCAGGGCGACCTCAGCAACGGCATGGCCGTGCTCGCCTCGGTCGGCGCCACTGCCCCGTTCGTCGGTCTGTTCGGCACGGTGTGGGGCATCTACCACGCGCTGATCGCGATCGGCATCTCGGGCCAGGCGTCGATTGACAAGGTTGCAGGCCCTGTCGGCGAGGCGCTGATCATGACCGCCATCGGTCTTGTGGTCGCCGTGCCTGCGGTGCTTGGCTTCAACTGGCTGACGCGCCGCAACAAGTTCATCATCGAGCGGGTCAACTACTTCGCGCACGATCTGCACCAGGCGTTGCTGTCGGGCGGTCGTGTGACCGCGGTCAAGAAGTAAGTTTTAGCCCTAGATATAGACGAGGAGCACGAGCATGGCAGGCGGTGGCAGCCCGATTAAGGAAGGCGATTACAACAACGAGATCAATATCGTTCCGCTCGTCGACATCATGCTGGTGCTCCTCATCATCTTCATCATCACGGTCCCCGTGGTGACGAAGGCGGTGCGAGTCAATCTGCCGACGAACTTCAACCTGCCGACGGAGACCAAGCCCGAGAACATCAATCTCTCGGTCGACTTCGCCGGCCAGGTCTACTGGAACGACAACGCGATCTCACTCGAGGACCTCGCCAAGTCGGCGCTGGTCGAGGCGCAGAAGACGCCGCAGCCGGAAGTGCACATTCGGGCCGACAAGCGCGTGACCTACGCGTACGTCGCCGACGTGCTGACCACGCTGCAGCGCAACTTCCTGCTCAAGGTGGCGTTCATCGCCGAACCGCCTCACATCGACTGATAGCGATCTAGGAGCACTACTCGATGGGAATGTCAGTCAGCGACGTTAGCGACGAATACCAGACGGCGATCAACGTCGTGCCGCTTGTCGACATCATGCTGGTTCTGCTGATCATCTTTATCATCACGCTGCCGGTGATGACACATGCGGTCAAGATCGACCTGCCGCGGGCGACCGATGCGCCGCCGCCGGATGTTAAGTCCGAGCCGATCAACATCGACGTGTCCTACAACGGCGCGGTGCTGTGGAACAACTCGCCGGTCACTCCGACCGAGCTGCGCCTGAAGATCAAGGACGAGGCCGTCAAGGATCCGCAGCCGGAGGTGCACCTCTCGGTGGACCGCCGCGCGAAGTACGAAGCCGCGGCGACCGTCCTGTTCGCGGTGCAGCGCGGTGGGTTGAAGAAGATCGGCTTCGTTGCCGATGCTAGCGGAGCCCTCTAAGCAGGGGGCAGCGGCGCTGAGTACAGGCCGCGACGCGTTGAAAAAAAGAAATGGGCTGACTTCGTCGGCCCATTTTTTTTGCGATATACGGGGTGGCGGGAACTTGCACGTTGCCGCTAACGTCAAAACGGTCAGAGTCCGGAGTTAACTGAGGTACATGATGAGCACGCTCGCTATTTCATCGCCGCGCGCTGCGCGCGCCCTGTTCGTGGCCGGTCTTGTCACGGTCGCCGTGCTCTGTCTAGGCACGCAGTCCGCCGTCGCCCAGCAGACCTCTGCTGAATTCTCGGACAAGTACAACGCCGGTGTCGAAGCCTTCAAGGCGCGCGACATGGGCAAGGCGCTGGCGGCTGCGAAGGACGCCAAGGCCGCCGCCAAGAGCGGCTTCGAGAAGGTTGCTGCCGCGAACCTGATGGTCAACGTCGCAGGCGCGTCGGGCAAGTATGCCGACCAGGCCGATGCGCTCGAGCAGTTGCTCGCCTCCGACGGCGTGCCGGCCGGCAGCAAGGGTCAGTTGCACAAGGCGCTCGCGGGCGCCTATGCGCAGACAGGCAAGCTGGACAAGGCGCTCGGCGAGATGAAAGAGGCGATGAAGAGCGGCGGCAGCGCGTCGGATTACGACATGCTCGCGACGCTGTACTTCGGTTCGCGCGACTGCAGGAACGGCCTCGAGGCACTCGACAAGGCGCTTGCCGGTGGCAAGGAAGCGAACGAGCAGCAGCTCAAGGCCAAGGACTCCTGCTACTTCCAGATGAAGGATGCCCGTCTGCTGGCGACCGCCGAGGAACTGCTGCGCCGCTTCCCGAAGAAGGACTGGTTCAATCAGGTGCTGTCGATCAACCAGGACAAGAAGATCGATGACATGGCGATCTTCGCCATGCTTCGCTACGGCTTCGAGCACGACTATCTGGACAACGAGTCGGATTTCATCAAGCTCGCTGACCGCGCGCTCGACGTCGGCACGACGGCCGAGGCGCAGCGCGTGCTTGAGAAGGCGATCTCTAAGAAGATCATCAAGAAGATGGAGAAGGCCGACGGGCTGCTCAAGCAGGCTAAGGATCGCGCCGTCGAAGACGCGAAGACCGTCGCGCAGCTCGATGCCGAGGCACACGCCGGCAAGAACGGCGACACCGACTATCGTGTTGGCATGCGCTACTTCAGCCTGAAGCAGTACGACAAGGCGGTCGACGCGATGCAGCGGGCGCTGTCGGCGGAGCGCGTGGCCCGCGTCAAGCGTCCGGATGACGCCAACATGGTGCTCGGAATTTCGCTGCTGAAGCTCAACAAGAAGGCGGAAGCGGACAAGGCGTTCAACGCCGCCAAGGCTGATGCTCGTATGGCTGCTGCCGCCAAGATGTGGCTCGGCGCCTGAGTCCAATCATCAAGAGGTGGGTCATGGCTATCTGGCTATCGCGCTTCCAACGTCCTGCGGCGCTTGCTGTCTGCGCGTCGCTCCTCGGTTTGGGTCTTGCGTCGTCGTCTGCCTGGGCGGCTGATCCGAAGCCGCCGACGATCTCGCCGGAGGTGACGAAGTTTCTGAAGCCTGCGCAGGACGCGATTCAGAAGAAGGACTTCGACACCGGCATCGCCAAGGCCCGCGAGGGTCTGGCGATCGCGAAGAAGCCCTATGATCGCGAGGTGGCGCTGAAGCTCCTCGGCGCGGCGGGCGGTGGCAAGGGCGATTACGAGATTTACGCCGAGGCCTGGGAAGAGCTGGTGACCCTGGAGGGCGTGCCCGCCGACGAGAAGATGCGCGCCTACCGGGCGCTGTCACAGATCTTCGGCAAGGCTGGCAACTACGAAAAGGCCGTGCCGTACGCCAAGAAGTGGGTCGACGCCGGCGGCGGCAGCGACGCCTACAGCTTCCTCGCGACGCTCTATCTGATCCAGAAGGACTGCGCCAACGGCGTGGTCGCGCTGGAGAAGTCGGTCGAGGGCAAGGAGGCTTCGGAGACGGAGCTCAAGCGCGAATACCAGTGCTACACGCAGCTCGGTCAGAAGGACAAGCAGGTCGCAACGATCGAAACGCTTGAAGCGCGTTTCCTCAACCGTGAGTACCTGCTCAGCCTGATGTCCGTCTATGAGAGCCAGGCGGCGGATCCGCACGCGATGATGAATCTGTATCGGCTCGCGTTCGATCAGGACTTCCTGACGCGCGAGAGCGAGTACGTCGAGTACGCCGACATGGCGCTCGAGGCCGGCTCGCCGGCAGAGGCGCTGAAGGTTCTCGAGGCCGGCATCGGCAAGAGCGCGGTGAAGCTGATTGCGCCGACCGATCGCAACAGTCGCATGCTCAAGCAGGCGAAGGAGCTGACGGCCGAGGACAAGAAGCTGATCGGCTCGCTGGACAAGGAAGCGCGCGCTGGTGGCAGCGGTGAGGCGGACGTCAAGGTGGGCCTTGCGTTCCTCGGCCTGGGCGAGTTCGACAAGGCGGTCGAGGCGATCGAGCGCGGGCTGAAGCCGGAGCGGGTCGGCAAGGTCAAGCGGCTGGACGACGCGAACATGAACCTCGGCTTCGCCTACTACAAGCTCGGTAAGAAGGACGAGGCCATCAAGGCCTTTACCGCCGCGCAGACCGATAGTCGGATGGCTCGCGCTGCCAAGGTCTGGCTGCTGGCGCTGCAGAAGATCTGACGCGATGCGGCGCTGGGCGCTCGTCACGGGCGCCTCGTCGGGAATCGGTCGCGAGCTGGCAAGGCTCGCGGCCGCCGATGGCCACGACCTGGTGCTCGTGGCGCGCACTGAGGGCCCGTTGCAGGCCCTGGGCGCGGAACTCAGCGCCCGTCATGGGGTTCAGGCCGTCGTCCTGGCCATGGACCTCTCCGGCCGCGTAGCGGCAGATACCTTGGTTTGCGAGCTCGAGCGGCGTCAGATCGTCCCAGAGCTGCTGATCAATAGTGCCGGCATCGGTGCTTTCGGCCTGCATCGGGCCATTCCCCTGGCCGCCGAGCAGGAACTGCTGGATCTGAACATTGTGACGCTCACGCGGCTGACCAAGCGGCTGCTGCCGGCGCTGCTGGCGCGCGGCTCGGGGCGGATCTTGAATGTTGCCTCGGTCGCCGCGTTCCAGCCGGGCCCGTACATGGCGGTCTATTACGCCAGCAAGGCCTACGTGTTGCATTACTCCGAGGCGCTCGCGCACGAGCTCGAGGGCAGTGGGGTCAGCGTCACCGCGCTGTGTCCGGGGCCGACCCCGTCGGGGTTCCAGGCACGGGCAGGCATGCAGCTGGGGCGGACGCTGCGGCGGGGCGTGCCGATGATGGGCGTTGCCCAGGTCGCACGGCGGGGCTACCGCGCTTTGCTGCGCGGACAGCGCGTGGTCGTCCCCGGCGTTCTCAATGCCCTGCTGGCGCGGACGGTTCGCTTCGTTCCACGCCGCTGGGCGACCGCTGCGGTCGCGTTGCTGTCACGACCGCGTTGAAGCGGGTGCCGGCGCTTAGCGGCTGCTGGCGTCGGCGACGCGCGCACCGGCCTCGCGTACCAGCTGGCCGCGCATGATCACGTTGTGTCCGGGCGTCGAGCAGAAGAACGCGTAGACCTCGCCCGTATTCAGCGCGCGGCTATCGAAGCGGATCGAGCTGCTCTGGCCGCCGCCAACCAGCGGCGTCGCGGCCAGCACGCGGGGGTCGCCCGCGGGCCGGTACTCGTGCTCGCGTCCGGCCTTAAGTCCCGCGGTGGCCACGGCACTCATGTCGGCGCGGCGCACCAGCACCCAGTTGTGCAGCATGCCGGCAGGGTTGGCGCTGCCGGTGTGCTTGAGCGTTAGCTCAACCTCGTCGCAGTCCGCCGGCACGGTCAGCTTCTGGGTGCTGAACTGCATCATGTCGTTCGCCTCGAGGTTGAGCGAACAACTGCCCTGGGCGTGCGCGGCGGCGGCGTACAGCGCAAGCGACGCGATCGCAAGAGCTGGCAGGAGCAACGAGCGCATAGGGCCTCCGTGGCGTTTGCCGGGGGTGATTACAGGATGATCCACAGGTAAGCGAACAACGTGTTGTTGTCTGACGCCGAGCGGCCGAAGCCATCGTAATTGTCGTTGCCGCCGTTGAACTTCGAGTAGCCGACGTATTGCAGGCCAGTTCGTACGTTCAGCCACGGACGCCATAGCGACTTCTCCTTGCCGAATGGGATGTACTCGAGCTGTAGCGAATAGCCGCGGCTGTCGGGCTTGCCGTTGAGGCTGCCTTCCAGCGGCTGCACCGAGTACAGCGTCGAGTCGCTGTCGCCGTGACTCGAAAATACCCCGGCCGCTACCGACCAGGTGCGCTCGTAGGCATAGGTCGCATCAAAGCTGAAGAAGGTCAGGTTGCTGCTGACGTTGCTCGCTTGCTCGAGCTGTACGCTGGCGTCCAGCGAGCGCTTCTCGTGGGTCAGCGCGGCATTGATCGACAACTGGTGGGGGCCGTTGGGCAGCCACTGGTAGGTCGCGTCCAGGCCAATGTCGGTGTAGCGGTCGCGCAGTCCGATGCTCGCGTCCGGTTCGAACTTGGCGTCCAGCGCGACCAGGCCGATCGAGGCGTGCCGCACCGGGCCGTCGAACTGGATCGCCGCGCGGGCATAGGGCGCCGCGCCGACCATATGCACGTTGGCGTCGCCATCGAGGCCGACGTTCTTGAGCCAGCGATCGGACATGCCTCGATAGGCGCCAAGTTCGACGTAGTAACGATCATTGAACATCGCGTAGACGCTCGCGCCGAGCACGCTCTGGCCCAGTCCACCGAGCATCGCGCTAGTGCCCGGGGTCGGCGCCAGCTCCGACCCTATGTAGGGGTAGCCCCAGGTCGGCGTGGAGTTCCACAGGTCCTGTGCGGTCGGGCTGTTGTTGATCGACACGCCGACGACCGCTGAGTTGTCGCCGAAGGCCATCGGGTGGGCGTAGCGCAGGTCGACGTTGTCCCAGGAGGTCGCGCGGTCCGGGCCGCTGTAGGTGATCTGCGCGAAGCCACCGATGTGCTCGCTGATCCGACCGGCGAGGAACAGGCTCGCCTGGTCCATCGACAGGTTGTTGTTGACGCTGGTGTGGTCGGCCAGCGGTTCTGGCAGGTCAGCCTTAATCTTGGTGTAGCCGCCCTGGACCATCAGCGCGACCGGCATCGTCTTGCCTTCGCCCCAGACATAGCCGTTGAGCTTGAACTGGCGACCGTAGGGTGTGAGAGCCGGCCCGTAGCCGACCGTATGGCACTGCTCGCAGGGCATGCCGGTCTGGCTTGCGAAGCTAGGCACCGCTTGCGCGGCGCCCGCACCGGCCAGCGCGGTGAGCAGCGCGGCGACCTGCATGGCTGTCGTGGCGCTGCCGACGATACTGCAGGCGGGGGCGGTCCAGCGGGAACGGTGGAGGTGGAGACGGTGCATCAGAAGCTTCCTTGCAGTCGGTAGGCAGGTGCCGCTGGAAGAAGGGGCCGATCGCGGCGTGCGCGCTGCCGCTCCGCGCGTGGCGGGGTCAGCATCGTCGCGTGCCGGCCGGACTTCCCTGTCTTCCCGTACGGGTCCATCCAACGGACCTCGTGGAGCGGACTGTAGCGAGCGGTCGGGCACTGAAATAGTGGGTAGATGCAGTACACGATTCTTACTATTTACTTATTTTTCGCCGCGAATGAACCTCCCTTGAAGCTGCGGACACTCACCGCATCTGACGGAGTCATGCGTCGGTGCCCAACTGCAGCTCGGCAGCGGCTATGATCGGCACAGGATTTATTTCTGGCCTAGCGCGGAGTATCGAAACATGACGATTAACGTGGGCGAGCGCATTCCGATGGCGACCCTCAAGCACATGACCAAGGATGGCCCGGCCAACATCACGACAGACGAGCTGTTCAGCGGCAAGACGGTCGTACTGTTCTCGGTTCCTGGTGCGTTCACGCCGACCTGTCACGCCAAGCATCTGCCAGGCTTCGTGCAGCACGTCGCGCAGCTGAAGGCCAAGGGCGTCGACACGATCGCCTGCCTGGCGGTCAACGATGTGTTCGTGATGGCGGCCTGGGGCAAGGCCAGCGGCGCGGGCGACGATATCCAGATGCTCGCCGACGGCAATGCGGAGTTCACCCGGGCGCTTGGCCTCGAGCTCGACGCGACGGGCTTTGGCATGGGCATCCGCGGCAAGCGCTTTGCCCTGGTGGTGAAGGACGGCGTCGTCACGCAACTGAACGTTGAGGCTGGCGGCGAGTTCCGTGTCAGCACCGCCGAGTACGTCCTCGGCCAGCTGTGATGAATCGCGTCGCCAGCGTCAGCGGCGGTGCTGAGTGAGCGGCGCGCTGCCGCTGGTCACGGCGCTGTATGCCGCCCTGCTCGCGCTGCTTGCGGTCGCGCTGGGCGCGTGGGTCGTCACGCTGCGGGTACGGCACCGCGTCGGGCTCGGTGATGGCGGGCAGTCGCGGCTAACGCGCGCGATCCGCGCGCACGGCAATCTGCTCGAGACGGCGCCGCTGGCGTTGCTGCTGCTGCTGCTGGCGGAGCTGACGGCGGCACTGCCGGTGGTGGGCTTGCAGGCGACGGGACTTGCGCTGCTGTGCGGGCGACTGCTGCATGCGGCCGGACTTGCGCGCAGCGGCGGGGCTTCGCCGCCCCGCTTTGTCGGCATGCTATTGACCTGGCTGGTGACGGTGGCGTTGGCCGGCGCGCTGCTGCTGAGATGGCTCCGCGCCTGAAGCGGGGCGCAGTCGGGTCCTAGCCCAAGGGCGGCAGTCCGAACAGCCAGCGGTGCAGCCCGCCCAGAAACAGCGCGTAGCTGGCAAGTCCCGCCACGACGGCGATGGCGTCGTTGAAGCGGCCGCTGGGCGCCATCGGCAGCGGTCGGCGGGGTCGCTGCTGCAGCGAGACCTGTTCGGCGAATGCCCAGGCGAGCAGGGCGCCGAACAGCAGCACGTCCGCGCTGCTGCCGTTGGCCAGCAGGTGGGCGAGGGCCCAGGCCTGGGTCGCCACCAGCAGCGGGTGGCGCAGCGTTGTCTGGATCCGGCCAGGCAGGTAGCTGGCCCACAGGCTCGGGAACACCAGTAGCATCAGTACTAGGGAGGCCGCCTGCATCGGGGCTGTGGGGATATAGAGCGTCGAGGCGTGGCCCCGCGCCACGCTGAAGCCGGTAACTACCAGCCACAGCCCGACCGCCGCCAGCAGGGCATACAGCCCCTTCCAGACCGGTCCGAGGCGAGCTGCCAGCCGATCACGGCAGTGCGGGGCCACGATCGCCAGTGAATGGATGCCGAGGAACAGTACGAGGCCGATGATCAGCGTGGTCATGGAGTCTCCGGCCCGGATTATGGTGAAAAGGATGCTACCTGTCCGGCCGTAAATGGTGGAATCTCGTCCTGCCGTTCGGCAGGTGAGTTTGGGAAGGGATGCGCAGACGCTCGAAATTCGACGTGGGTTGGCAAGACTGGGCGCTGGCACTGGCGCTGGGCGGTCTGGTCTTGCTGTTGTTCGTGCTCGCGCTCGCGGCCTGGGGCGGCTGGAGTCATCAGCGCGACGTCGCCCGCGCGATGGAGTCGCCGCCTAAAGACGCGCCGTCCCATTGAACGGCCATTCAATCGTTCCTCGAAACGACTTTAACTAACAAATTATTTGGTAATCAAGCGACTGGGATATTTTCCTCGGTTTCAATGGAAGATGGAAACACGCGCTGAACGCCACGCTGGGCGCGGGCGAGCCGCCTGCCCCCCAAAAGCGAAGGGGCGCCGCAGCGCCCCTTCCTGATCGTCGGGGCCGGCGGCTGCCGGCACCCGCGACGAGCCCGTCAGCCGAGCGCTTTTTCCATTTCCGGCAGCACCTGGAACAGGTCGGCCACCAGACCGAAGTCGGAGACTTCGAAGATTGGCGCTTCCGGATCCTTGTTGATCGCCACGATGGTCTTGGCGTCCTTGATCCCGGTGAGGTGCTGGATCGCGCCGGAGATGCCGACGGCGATATACAGCTCCGGCGCGATGATCTTGCCGGTCTGGCCAACCTGCAGCTCGTTCGAGGCGTAGCCGGCATCGACCGCGGCGCGGGAGGCGCCGACCGCCGCGCCGATCTTGCCGGCCAGGCTGAAGATCAGCTCGAAGTTTTCCTTGCTGGCGAGCGCGCGGCCACCGGAGACGACCTTGGCGGCCGAGGTCAGTTCGGGACGGTCCGTGGTGGCCTGGGCGCTGATCGAGACGAAGCGGGTGTGGGTGGGCACGACCGCATCGACGCTGACCGCGCTGATCGGGGCGCTGCCGCCGCCGGTCGCCGCCTCGAACGAGGCAGTGCGGACCGTCGCGACGAGGATCCGGTCGGCCGGCGCTTCGAGCGTCACCAGCGCGTTGCCCGCGTAGGTCGGCCGCTTGAACTTGTAGGCACCCTCGACCGCCATCGCGTCGGAGATCTGCGGCACGCCGAGCAGCGCGGCGACGCGCGGCATCAGATCCTTGCCGAACGAGGTGGAGGCGCCGAACACGTGCGTGTAGGCAGCGGCGATCTTGACCACCTGCGGGGCGAGCACCGCGGCGAGCGGATGCGCGTTGTGGGCCGCGGTGATCGTGATCACGTGCGCGACGCCTGCCAGCGCCGCGGCCTGCGCCGCGACAGCGGCCGGCTCTGCGGCGAAGACGGCGACCGTGATTTCAGCGCCCGTGACCTGTGCGGCACAGGTGACGCAGCGCGCAGTTGCCTGGCTCAGCTTTGTGCCGTCGTGTTCGGCAATGACGAGAATCTTGCTCATCAGACCAGCCCCTTCTTCTTGAGCGCGTCGACCAGTTCGGCGACGTCCTTGACCATGATGCCCTTGGCGCGCGGCTTCGGCGGCTCGACCAGCACGCACTTGAGGCCAGCCTCGGCGCTCACGCCGAGCGTGGCGAGATCGATCACGTCCAGCGTCTTCTTCTTGGCCTTCATGATGTCCGGCAGCTTGACGTAGCGCGGCTCGTTGAGCCGCAGGTCGGCGCTGATGACGGCTGGCAGATCGACTTCGATCGTCTCAAGGCCGGCATCGACCTCGCGGGTGACCACGGCGGTGCCGCCCTTGATCTCCACCTTCGAGGCGAACGTCGCCTGCGGGCGGTCCCAGAGGGCTGCGATCATCGGGCCGGTCTGCGCAGCGTCGTCGTCGATGGCCTGTTTGCCGACGAGGACCAGATCCGGGTTCTCCTTGACGATCACCGCCAGGAACGCCTGCGCGGCGGTCAGCGGTTCCAGCACCGCGTCGGTCTTGATCAGGATCGCGCGGTCAGCGCCCATCGCAAGCGCGGTACGCAGCTGCTGCTGGGCGTCCTCGGGGCCGATGCTGACGGCGATCACTTCGGCCGCTTCGCCGCGCTCGCGCAGCCGCAGGGCCTCTTCCAGGGCGATCTCGTCGAACGGGTTGACGCTCATCTTGACGCCGTCCGTGACGACGCCGGAACCGTCGGGTTTGACCCGGACCCGGACGTTGTAATCGACCACTCGTTTGATACCAACCAAAATCTTGCGCATGAGGTGCTCCGCGGCCGCTTTTTTTGCGTCGCGGCACGCTATGCAAAAGCCCTCGTGGTGTCAATCCACGGATTCCCCTCGTGACGTCGCGGCGGGGGTGGCTGATCCCGACGCGCCCCCTACGGGTCCGACCGCGACAGCGGGCCGGGCGCAGGCGGCTGCCGGCGACCGTTATCATTTTTGCACTGCGGCTTTACGGCCGGTTTTGGGCTTGCTAGCGTCGGCCGCCAGAGGGAAACGTCCCGCCGCCAATGAAAACCAATAGGCGGGGCGGAGGGGAGCACCGGTCGGGCCAAGACGGCGTCGATAGGTGCGTGAACAAAGCGGCGCCATCCGGGCCGCTTTTTTTTTTGGGGCGGGGCTAAGTGCCCGTGAGCCGGCGCGGCTCACGGCACGGCGGCTGCGCTATCCTTGGCTCATGACCATCCCAACCCTGCGCGCCGCCAGCGCGCTTGCCAGTGTTCGCTACCAGTTCGGTCGAATCGCGGCGCAGTTAAACCTCTATGCGGCGGCGAGCGGCCCGGCGGCTGCCGAGGCGTCGCTCAGGCTCGGCAAGCGCCTCTAAGTGCACCGACTCCAGCCCCACGCGGCGATTCTCGAGGCTGGCGGTGAGATCGTCACGGCGACGCCGCGCCAGGCGCGTTGGCTGCAGGCGGTCATCGGCCGCGCGGCGGCGGCGGCCGGCCGGCAGGTCTGGGCGACGCCGCGCATCACGCCATACGGCGCCTGGCTCGCCGCACGGGCCAGGCTGCTGGAGGTGCGGCCGCAGCTGCTTGATCCCTACGTGGCGCTGCGCCTGTGGCAAATGGTCATTACCGACAGTCCGGCCGGCGCCGAGCTGATGAACGTGCGCGCGACCGCCGACGAGGCGGCGCGGGCCTGGGCGCTGGCACAGGACTGGCGTCTGCCGCTCGAGGGCGCCGGCTCGCCCGATGAACTGGCCTTTGCCGGCTGGGCGCGCGATTTCCGGGCGCGGACCGCGGCGCTGGGCGTGCTCGACGCGGCGCGTCTTGCCGCGTTGATCGTGGCGCAGACGTCCGCCGAGGCGGCCACCCCGGTGGGCTTTCATGGTTTTGCCGTGCGTACGCCGTCACGGCAGTCGGTCTGCGAGGCACTCGCGCGTGGCGGTCGGACGGTCAGCGAGCTGACCCTCGAAGCGGCGTCGGCGCTGCCCACGCCGCTGGCGGCAGCCAATGCCGAGGCCGAGTGTGAGGCGATTGCCGGCTGGCTCGCGGACCGGTTGCGGCAGGCACCGGACGCGCGCCTGATCGTGTTGTTGCCGGATCTGGCCGTACGCGCCGCCTCGCTGGCGCGACTGCTCGATGATCGGCTCGCGCCGGTGCTACTGGCGCCGGGTGCGCCCGATACCCGGCCCTACGCTTTTGGTCTGGCGCCGTCGCTGGCGGCGCAGCCGGTGGTCGATGCTGCGCTCGGCCTGCTCGAACTGGGAACGGAGGCGGTCGATGTGCTGGCCTTCGGTCGACTGCTGCGCTCGCCCTACCTGCCGGGTGGCTCAGCGGGGGTGGCGGCTCGCGCTCGCCTCGACGCTGCGCTGCGCGCTGAGGGCGTGCGTGGCTTGCCGCTGGCAGAGCTGCCGCGTCGGCTGCGCGAGATGACGCCCGCTGAGCCGGTTGTGGCGACGCTGATCGAGTCGGTGCGCAGTGAACTCGATCCTGCTCGGTCGCGCGGCCCCGCTGAGTGGGCCGATGCGTTCCAGCGCGCGCTGCGGGTCGCAGGCTGGCCCAAGGGCCGCACCCTCGGCAGCGTTGAGTATGAAGCGGCCCGTGCGCTGACCGACGCGCTGACCTCCTTGGCCGGGCTTGTGACGCTGCTGCCGGAGCTGTCATTCGAGCGGGCACGCGCGGAGCTTGTCGCGTTGGTCGCCGCAACCGCGCTGCGTACTGAAAAGGGCGACCCGTCGGTGTTGGTGCTCGACGGACTGGAGGATCCGGCGCTGCCCTGCAGCGGCCTGTGGGTCGCCGGTCTGACCGCGGACCGCTTCCCGGGCACCGCGACACCGACGCCGTTCCTGCCGCTGGCGCTGCAGCGCGCTCACGGCTTGCCACGCGCGACGCCCGCGGCGGTGCTGGCGGGCGCACGCCAGACGCTGCTGGGATGGCAGCGTGCGGCGGCAGAGCTCGTACTGTCGGCCCCGTCCCAGGCGGGCGAGGCACGGTTGGTGCGCTCGGCGCTGGTGCCGCCCGCGACGACGCCGTGGGCAGTGCCTGCTACGCCGTCGCGGGCGAGCCAGTTGCATGCTGCGGCCGTGCTTGAGTCGTGGACCGAGCTCGGCTTGCCGCCCGTGAGCGGTCCGCACCTGCATGGCGGCGTACGCGTGCTGGAGCTGCAGTCGCTCTGTCCGTTTCGTGCCGGTGCCGAGCTGCGTCTGGGTGCGCGTGCGCTTGAGGTGCCGACGGCCGGCGTGCCGCCGCGGGTGCGCGGTGATCTGGCGCACCTTGCGCTGCGCGAGTTCTGGGGCAGCGTCATCTCGCACGCGGCCTTGTGTGAGCTTGCCGCTGCGGCACGGCGCGCAGAGGTCCGCGCAGCGGTGGAGCGGGCGGTACGAACCTACCGACGACGCCTGCCGACGGGACGGCTGCTGCAGCTGGAGTGCGACTGGCTGGTCGAGGCGATCGATCGGCTCGCGCTGTTGGAGACGGAGCGTGAGCCGTTCGAGGTGCTCGGCCGCGAGGTGCCCGGTCAGGTCGTGCTGGGCGATTGGTCGCTGTCGATCCGCCTTGATCGCGTCGACCGACTCGCTGACGGCAGCGAAGTCTTAATCGACTACAAGACCGGCCGCGCCGTGCCGCGCCGCTGGGTCGGGCCACGACCGGATGCGATGCAGCTGGCGATCTACGCACTGTCCCGGCAGGCGCCGCCGGCTGCGGTGGCGCTCGCGCTGCTGCCGTTGACGCAGACGGCCTTCGCGGGACTTGCAGAGCGCGGCGGCGTGCTGCCGAAGGTCGGCATTCTCGCCGATGCGCGTGCAACCGAGCTGCGCGCACTGGACTGGAGCTCGCTGCTCAGCGCCTGGCGGGCGCTGGCGACGGGCCTTGCCCGCGACCACGTCGCGGGCAAGGCCGATGTCGATCCTGCGCCGAGTGCCTGCGACCAGTGCCGGCTTGCCACGTTTTGCCGCGTCGGCACGGCGGCGGCCGCGGCCGACGACGCGGAGGAGGGTGGCGATGAGTGAGGCTTATGCGCGCGCACCCGACCAGGCGGCCCGCGACCGGGCGCTGGATCCCGCCGACTCGTTCATCGTCCAGGCGCCGGCAGGCTCTGGCAAGACGACGCTGCTGACGCAGCGTTACCTCACGTTGCTCGCGCGCGTCGAGCGCCCCGAGGCGATCATCGCGATCACCTTCACGCAGAAGGCTGCCGCCGAGATGCGCGAGCGGGTGGTGGACGCACTGCTGCGCGCGGCCGCCGGCGCGACGCCGAAGAGTCCGGCCGATGCGCAGACGCTAGTGTGCGCGGCGGCGGCGCTTGCGCATGCCACCGTGGCGGGCTGGAGTCTGGTGGAGCAGCCTGCGCGGCTGCGCATCCAGACCATCGATTCATTGAGTCACTGGCTGGCGGGCCGGCTACCGATCCTGTCGCGCGCCGGCGCCAGCCTGAAGGTCGAGCCGCGCGCTGCGCCATTGTACCGGCGTGCCGCCGAACGCACGCTGGCGGAGCTTGACGTTCCCGGACCGCTGGGGACGACGCTGGCCGTGGTGCTCGCGCATCTGGGCAACGAGGCCGAGCGGCTCTGCGGCTTGATCGCCGAGATGTTGCGGGGGCGCGATCGCTGGCTGCGCATCGTGCTCGCTGCCCGCGGCGCGAGTGACGAGGCCGAGCTGCGCGCGGTGCTGGAGGACTCGCTGGCCAGTCTGGTCGGCAGCGCATTGGCGCGCGCCCGTGAGCGCTTGCCGCCGGATGTCGGCGTCGCGCTGCTGCCACTGGCGCGGGCCGCAGCCGCGCGCCTGGCGTCGACCCGGCCGGAGTTCGCCTTGCTGGCAGACGCGCCACCCTGGCCGCTGCCGGTGGACGCCACCGCACTGCCACTGTGGGGGCAACTGACCGAGCTGTTGCTGACGGCCAAGGGCGAGTGGCGCAAGAAACTCACCGTTGCGCAGGGCTTGCCGACGACCGCGCCGCAGGACAAGCGCGCACTGGCCGCGTTGCTGGAGCGGTGCGCCGCCGTCGGCGGGCTCGAGCAGGCGCTCGCGGCCATCGCCGCGCTGCCGCCGGCCCGCTACGCTGAAACGGAGTGGCGTGTCGTCAGTGCGTTGACGACGGTGCTGGTCGCCGCTGCCGCGCATCTTGCCGCGGTGTTTGCCGAGGAAGGTGCGGTCGACTTCACGGCCGTCTCACGCGCGGCGCTGGAGGCGCTGGGGACGCCGGCCGAGCCTACCGACCTGACCATCGCACTCGACGGTCGCGTCGAGCACTTGCTGGTGGATGAGTTTCAGGACACCTCGGCAGCGCAGGTGTCGTTGCTTGAGCGCTTGACCGCCGGCTGGAGCGACGGCGACGGTCGGACCTTGTTCCTGGTCGGCGATCCGATGCAGTCGATTTACGGTTTCCGCGAGGCGAACGTCGGCCTGTTCCTGCGCATCCGCACTGACGGCTTAGGTGGCGTGCGCTTGCGGCCGCTCGCGCTGGAGGCGAACTTCCGCTCGCGTCCGCACTTGGTCGGCTGGTTCAACCGCGTGTTCGCTGCCGTGCTGCCGGATCGTGATGCGCCGGCATTCGGCGCGGTGAGTTACGCCTCTTCGCTGCCAACCCGCGGCGCGAGTGCCGAGGCGGTGGTATCGCTCGGCGTGCTACCCGGGGGCGATGCGCTCGAGGAGGCGGCGCGGGTGCTTGCACTGGTGCGTGCCGAGCAGGCGGCCAACCCGACCGCACGCATCGCGGTGCTCGGGCGCTCGCGTGCGCATCTGACGCCGGTCGCGACGGCGCTGGCGGCCGCTGCCATCCGTTTTCAGGGCGTCGACCTGGTGCCGCTGGCTGAGCGATCTGCCGTGCAGGATCTGGTGGCGCTGACCCGCGCACTGCTGCACCCGGCAGATCGCATCGCGTGGTTGGCTTGCCTGCGCGCTCCGTGGTGCGGACTGGAATTGCCGGAGCTGGAGCGCCTGACCGGCGACGGCCAGCGAGTCATCATCGAGGCGCTGTCGGATGAGGGGTTGCTGGCGACGCTCGGCGAGGCTGCGCGGCTGCGGCTGGAGCGCACGCGCGGGGTGCTCATCGCCGCGCTCGAGGAGCGCGGCCGCCGACCGCTGGCGGCCTGGATCGAATCGGCGTGGCTCGCGCTCGGGGGCCCTGCGACGCTGACCGCGGCGGCGGACCTGGCCAACGCGCAGGCGTTCTTCACGCGACTCGACACGCTGGCCCGCGCCGGGGACCTGGACGATCCCCCCGCGCTCGAGGCGTCGCTGGCCGACCTGTACGCCGCGCCCGACCCGCAGGCGCCGGACAGCCTGCAGTTACTGACCATTCATCGTGCCAAGGGACTGGAGTGGGATGTCGTGATCCTGCCGGGACTGGGTCGCGGCATCCGCAGCGCGTCGCGGCAGTTGCTCGAGTGGCTGGAGTTCGCGCGCGATGACGGTGACACCGGTCTGCTACTCGCCCCGCACCTGGCGCGCGCGCGCGAGTCTGAGCCGCTGGAGGCGTGGCTGCGCGCGCAGGCCGCCGAGCGCAGTACGCTGGAACTGGGTCGGCTGCTGTATGTCGCCACGACCCGTGCCCGCGAACGGTTGCACTTGGTCTGCCAGTTGCCGTTGCGCGCGGATGGCAGCGTCGGTGCCGCGCGACGAGGCTCGTTGTTGCATACGCTGTGGCCCGCGCTCGGCGACGAGGTGGTCGCGCTGGCCGCGACGACGCCGCTGCCGGCTGCGCCGGCGGCGGCGGCGGGCGTGATGGCGCCGTTGTTGCAGCGGCTGCCGGCGTCGTGGCTGGCGCCTGCGCCGGCCGCGGCGGTCGTGGCGCTGCCGGCGGTGGCGGCGTCCGAGCGGCCGGGAGAGTTCGAGTTCGAGTGGGTGACCAGTGCCGCCCGGCACGTTGGCACTGTGGTGCACGAGGAGCTGGAGCGGCTGGCGCTCGGCGGCCTGCCGGTCGCGAGCGCGCTGGAGGGGCGTGAGGCGAGCTGGACGCGGCGGCTGGCGGAGCTCGGCGTTGGCCCGGCGCAGCGCGCCGATGCGCTGCAGCGGGTGCGCCGTGCGCTCCTTGCGACCGCCGCCGATGCGCGTGGCGCCTGGTTGCTCGATCCGCAGCACGCCGGTGCCGTCAGCGAGTTAGGCTTGTCGAGCGTGCAGGGCGGTCGCATCGCCAGCGCCCGCATCGACCGCACCTTCGTCGCGGCGGATGGCATTCGCTGGATCGTTGATTTCAAGACCAGCCTGCACGAGGGCACCGACCTCGAAGAGTTTTTCGACCAGGAGTGCCAGCGCTACCGCGCGCAGCTCGAGTATTACGCCGCGCTGCTGGCCGCCCAGGAGCCGGCGCGCACGATCCGGCTGGGGCTGTATTTCCCGATGCATTCGGGCTGGCGCGAGTGGGCGGCGGGTGCGGAACCTCCCGGTTGACCGCACCAGCGCTGCGGTGCAGGCTGGCATGGCGGAGCGCAGCGGAGGGAGGCAGATGGCAGTTTTCGGTGACCGTTCAGGTGTGTCTGGGCCCGACACCGATCCGGACCGCACGGACGTGCTGCCGCTGCTGGCGGCTGGCGCTGCGGCCGCGCCGCCGGTTGAGGAACCGACCGTGTCGGTGTCCTGGGCAGTGCCTGCCGGGGTCGCTGGCGATCCAACCGAGCAGCGCCTGCTCCGCGACGGGCAGCCACTATCGCCCGATGCGGCGGATGCGGCCTTGCTTGCGCAGCGTGATGCGACCATTGCGGCGCTCGAGGTCAGTCACGCGCTGCTTGCCGCCGAGCTCGAGTCGCTGCGCCAGCTAGTGCCGGCGGCGGACGCTGCGGCCGAGCTCGAGCCGCTGCGCACGGAACTCGCGGCGTTGCGGGTCGCGGTGGCGGAGCACGAGCAGGAGCGACGGGATTGGCGCGTAGCACGCGACGCGGCGTTTGCCGACGTGCAGCGTATGGGCGCGGTGCTCGCCCTCGCCGAGGCAAGCCTGATCGAGGTGCGCGGCGAGCTTGCAACGGCACGCGTGGAGCTTGCCCAGACGCCCGCAACGCTGGCGGCCGGTGCTGCTGCCATCGTTGAGCCGACGCTGATCCCGCTGGAGGGCGCGCCTGTCGGGGTCTACCGGCTGGGTCAGCGCACCCGCATCGGGCGCGGCTACGACAACGAACTGCGCTTGGACGCGCCGTCGATCAGTCGCCACCACGCGATCCTTATTGTGAGCCTGCGCGGCACGTTTCTCGAGGATCTGAGCAGCGTCAATGGCGTTTACGTCAACCGCAAGCGCGTGCGCCGGGCACGCCTCGCGGACGGCGATGTGGTTGCCCTCGGTACCGTCAGCTTTCGCTACTCGGGGCCGCTCTCTGCGGGGGGCTAGTCGCCGAGCTCGTGCTCCCCCGCGGCAGTGTCGCGCCGGTCAACGCGCGCGATCAGGCTGGTAATGGTACGACAGCCGCAAGCCAATCAGGCGCGGGCGGTTGGGGGTCACCAGGTGAACGTACTCGAAGCCATTGACGTAGAGCTGCGCACGGGTGTCGCTGAGGTTCTGGCCGTATAGCTCCACTTCCCACGCGTCCTTCGCGATGCCCAGCGAGGCGTCATAGGTCGTGTAGGCCGCCTGTGGCTGGTTCGGTGGCTCGAACGCACCGGCGGTTGCTATCGAGGCGTAGGACTTGCCGGAGTGCTGGACTGCGCCCTGCCAGTAGCCGTGGTAGTCGCCGATGGTGAACTCGTAGCGTCCGCGCAGGTTGCCCTGGAACAGCGGCGACTGACCGAGCGGGCTGCCAAGGCCCGCGGTCGGGAACAGCGACAGCGGCTGACCATCGCTGCCGATCAGCGACGGGGCACTGGTCTGCTCGCTCTTGTTCCAGGCGAACGACGAGGTCAGCGTCAGGTGCTCGGTGGCCTTGAGAATGATCTCACTCTCCAGTCCACGAACCCGATAGTCGGGGCCGTTGGCGGTGAAATTGAGGTTGCCATAGAGCGGCGGATCGAACAGCGTCAACTGCACGTTCGTCCACTGCTCTTCGTAGAGCGCGCCGTTGACCTGCAGGCGCCGGTCGAACCAGCTGGTCTTCCAGCCGAGTTCGTAGTTCTTCAGATTGTCCGTTTCATAGGAGACGGGCACGGTGAACTTGCCATACAGCGGCGAGCTCGGGCTGAGCAGGCCCTGGCCGCGGTTGAAGCCGCCGGGCCGGAAGCCTTCCGAATACGTCGCGTACAGCATCACGCCAGGCGCCGGCTTCCAGCTGACGTTGAGCTTGTTCTTGTGGCCGGAGTTGGTGTTGGTGAGCGGGACGTGTGTGCCATCGGCGAGGGTGACGTACTCGAGCGTCGTGCTCAGGCCCGGTGGCGCCGTGCATGGGTTGATCCCACGGCATCCGTAGGCCGAGTTCTTCGAGCCATGCTCGTAGTTGTCCATGTGGTAGAAGCGCGAGCCGAGCGTGACGGTGAGCTGGTTGGGGATCAAGTCGTAGGCGAGCTCGCCGAACAGTGCCTTCTGCTTGTAGCCACGGGTGATGTCGTTGAAGAACACATCGCCCGCAACGCGTGGCGACGGGTCGAACATTGTCGTCCCCGGCAACGGCGCGAGCGTGCCGAAGCCCGCTTCGGGCTGGCCGTACTGAAAGTTCGCCGAGTCCTGGATCTTGAAGTCCTCCCAGAACAGGCCGCCGATCGCCCGCAGCCGGTTATCGTCCGGCGTGCTGAGGCGCAACTCATGGCTCTGGTGGGTATTGCGAACGATGTCGCGCCAGACGGCGCTCGGGGAGTAGCACACGTCGGTCGGGGAGGTGCCGAAGGCCGGGCCGTTGCACTGGTAGTAAGCGGCGTAGGCGCCGCGCGAGTAGGCGGTGTAGTCGGTGACCTGCTCCGAGTGGCGCACCAGATAGCCGCCCGTATAGACCGCCTTGAGCGCCGCGATGCGCCCGGTCAGCGTCCAGGCGGTGTCCTCGAAGCGATCCTTGTTGCTCGACGGGTTGTACTGCTGCACGTTCAGGTCGCCGAGCTCCGGCGCGTAGGCATAGACGCCCTCGGCGTCCAGATGCTGGAAGCTCTGCTGAATCAGCAGTGACCAGTCGTCATTGATCTGCGCCAGCGCCGAGACGCGCATGCCCTGGTAGACAGTGGGGTTGTAGGCGTTGTTCACCAGCGCGTTGTTGTTGATGCTGACGCTGTCGGTGGGCACCACGCCGCCGAAGTAGGTGACGATGCCGCCGTCGGTGGGTTTGCGGCTGAACGTGCCGGGAATGTTGTGGATGTAGCCGCCGCGCTGATCGTTGTAGATCACGGCCCGCACCGCGAACTTGTCGGCGATGAGCGGCAGGTTGAGGTAGGCCTGGGCGTTGCTGCTCGGGTCGCCGTGCGCCGTCACCGCGTAGCCGGCGCTGAAGCCCGCCTCGGTCAGGTTGAGCTTGGGTTTGTTGGTGATGTAGCGCACCGCGCCGGCCTGTGCGCCGGCGCCGTACAGCGTCCCCTGCGGGCCTTCCAGCACCTCGATGCGCTCAAGGTCGGCCGCGTAAATGTCCAGGTTGCGACCGGGTAGCTGCACCGACTGGTCATCGAGATAGACGGCGACGTTCGGGAAACTGCCGACCCCGCCCGCGATCTGGTTGCCGCTCTGCGTGGTCGACAGGCCGCGCATGTACAGCTCGTTCTGCCCCGGGCCCTTGCTGGCGGAGGTGACGCTCGGCAGATAACGGACGTAGTCATCGAAGGTTTGCACCTTCAGTTGCGAGAGCATCTCGCCAGTCATCGCGCTGATCGCGATGGGAACGTCCTGCAGATTCTCCGCGCGTCGCGTGGCGGTGACGACGATTTCGCTGATCTCGTTGGCCGACGAGGCGGGTGCTGGCGCGGCAGCCGCGCTCAAAGCCAGCGGTCCGCACAGGATCGCGCTGATGGTGGTGGCCAGAGTCTTGTTGATCGTCACGTAGCTGTCCCTGTCACGCTGTTGCGTTCTTGGTCGCGCGCGCCACTGGCTCGGCGCGACAATTTGAAGTGGGTGACTCGGCTCGATTGCGCTTTCGCTCGCTTTCCCCGCTCGCTGACGTCGGCTGTTGTAGACCACTCGTCGTCGACGCGTTGCATCCCCGCGCCGGTGCGCCGGCGTTCTTGCAGGGTTTTATCTGTATAGCGAAATCGCTTGAGGCTCGCAAGTTTCTGCCGAAAACACCTAGCGGTCTATGCCTAATGTCCGAGTTTTTTTAAAGGCGTCCAGCGGTAGACCGCGCCGGTGTACGGCGCATGCCATTCGTCAAAAAGCCCCGTGATGTAGACCGCGCCGTCAGGACCCAGGCCGACGTTGGTGACATAGGGCGTCGGGACGTGGATCTGCCTGACCAGCCGTTTGCCTTCATTGACCACCAATACCCGCGCGGAGCCGTTCTGCGCGATGTAGTAGTTGCCGTCGGCGCCGGCCTTCATGCCATCCGGGCCGTTGTACGCATCGCTGTGCGGCGTTGGCGGTGCGATGTCATTCAGCCGCGCCCAGACGCGCCGCGGCCCCAGCGTGCCGTCCTGCAGTAGTGGGAACTCGAGAATGCGCCCGGCCAGCATTTCGGCGACCAGCAGCTGCCTGCCGTCGTGGGAGCGCGCGAGGCCATTGGCGTAGTGAATGGTGTCGGCAAGCACGCTGGCGACGCCGTCGGCTGTCAGGTGCTGGACGGTGCCGGTGATCGGGGCCTGCAGGGCGTATTCGCCCGAGGTGGTGAAGTAGACGCCGCCGGCGCCATCGGGTGTGAAGTCGTTGGGTCCCTGGAAAGAGCGGCCGTCTCGATCGCGTTCGATGCGCCGCAGTTCGACGCCGTCGGCGTCGATTTCAACGAGCTGGTTGGTGTCGTAGCAGGCGACCAGCAGATGGGCGGCGCCAAATTCGGCCACTGCGCTCGGTCCGCACTGTGCGGGCTTCCAGAACGAAGCGCTGACGCCGTCGTGCCAGACGCGCAGCTCGTTGGCGGCGTACTCGACATAGAACAGTCGCCCGGCATGCCAGAGGGGACTCTCCGGATAGGCGGCCCGCGGCGCGATCACCGTGGGGCTCGCCGCGCAGCTGATGGCGCTGCAGGTGAGCGCGAGGGCGGCGCACAACGAACGCGTCAGGGCAGGCAGTTTCATCGCGTTACTCCAGCGGGTCGGCCACACGCGCGCATCGCTACGCTCCAAAATACGCGCCTAGCGCTCGGGCTGGGCCAGTAGGTTCTGGTATTGGGGATGGCGCGCGATGTAGGCGGCGACAAAAGAGCAGCGTGGCACGACCTGTTCACCGCGGCGGCGCACCAGCTCGAGTACGGCGGCGGTCAGGCGCGAGCCCACGCCGCTGCCGCCCAGCGCCGGCGGCACTTCCGCGTGCGTCAGCACCAGCACGGCGCCGTCACGCTGGTAGTCGATGAAGGCGACCGCCTCGCCGAGCACAAGCTCGAAACGGGATGCGGCCAGGTTGTCTGTGACGGTGGTGTTCACCAGGCTCCTAGAACGTCCCGGTGACTTCGAATGCGCGGCGACCGGAGGCATCCGGCGTGCCAAGAAACGCCACCGCCCGGCTGACGTCGGCCGAGGCGGAGGGTCGTGGCGTGACTTCGCCTTCGAGTTTGTAGGCGCGCTCGTGGCTGATCTGCAGCTGGCCGCGCACCAGCAGCGGGGCATCCACGTCGCGCACGCGCCCGACCAGTTGCGCGGGGGTGTTCGCGCGGCCGTCAAACTCGATCGCATAGCTGCCGATCGCGAGCGCCGAGCCGGGCGGTCGCAGCTTCGAGACCGTGAACGCGCCCACCAGCGCCACCGGCCAGCCGTGCTCGAGTCGGGCCCGCGCAAGGTGGCCGCTGAGCGTCCCATCCCACGCCTGCGGGCCATGCTCCGGGTGCAGGGCGGTGACTGGCAGCGACAGCTCGACGCCATCGGCCTCCAGCGCACCGCCGAGGGTGGCGGCGACGCGGCCGCGCAGGAAGCCGTCAGGGCGTGTGACTTCTATGTGGTAGGCGAGCTTGCCGGACAGCAGTGCCAGCGGCTCTGCGGTCCAGCTCAGTGCCCCTAGCGGCGCGCCCTGCAGGCGGATCGAGTCGGCGCTGCCGTTCCAGAGGGTGCCGACCACGCCCTCGACGGCGAGATCCGGCGGCAGGCGGCCGACCAGCACCGAGGCGGGCAAGGTCGCGACGATCACGCCGACGAAGACGATCAGGCCGACTAGCGTCAGCAGCCAGCTCTGGCGCATCGGCTCAGGAACGCACGAAGGTGAGGTTCGCGTTGACCCGGCCCGGCGCGTCGGTGCGCTCGAGCGTCGCGGCCTGCACGGTCAGTCCGTACTCGCGCTGCACGCGCAGCAGCCAGGTGGCGAGTGCATCGAAGGACGCGCCCTCGAGGTGCACGCGCACTCCGTTCATGCCGGAAGGTTCGGTGCCGCGCAGGTTCATGCCCAGGCCGCCGTCGCGCGTGGTGCGATCGATCACGCTGACCAGCGACTGGCCACCGCCGGATGGCACCGGCGCGGAGCGCAGCTCGGCCATCACGCTGCCGATGTAGACGATGTCGGCGCGCTTGCCGGCGAGGCGTTTCTCGGCGCCGCTGACCAGCGTGTGCATGCGGCCGACACCGCCGGCGATCAGCAGCAAGCCTGCGAGGATAGCGCCGACGCGCACGATCAGCTGCTCGCGGGGCTGCAGCGCGCCGTACCCGCTGGCGAGTCGCGCGCTGAGGGTGCTCATGAGCCGGGTCCCTTGAGTTGCAGGTGCCCCTGGAAGCGCTGCTCGTGTTGCGTTGCGCCTTGCAGCTGGGCGTCGAAGCCGCGGCCGCGGACCGCCTCCTGCAGGTGGTCGAGGCTGCCGACATCCGGCGCGTCGACGGTCAGCTCGCTGGTGCCGTCCCGGTAGCTGAGTGACTGTAGCTGCGTGCCAGGCGCCGCCGCGACCGCCGTGCCCAGTGCGTTCAAGGTGCCGAGCAGCCCTTCGCTGACGGCGGCGCGACTCTTGCGCACGCGGCTTTCGATCGCCAGCCGCACACTCGGCAGCCGCGACAGGTTCTGTACGTCCGGCAGCGCTTCGGCCGCCAGTGACTTCAGCTGCTGGTCGGCGCGAGTCTCGTCCTGGTGCAGTCGCCACCAATCCACGCCATTGGCGCCGAGGTGCGCCACCAGCAACACCGCCAGCAGGCTTGCCGCCAGGCGCCAGCGGGGCCATTCGGAGGCCAGGCCGTGGCGGGGCAGGAACTCACCCTGCAGCAGCGACAGGGGACTGCCGCTGACCGTGCCGGCCGCCAGCAACGGCAAGGTGCCGTCGGCGAGCAGTTGCACGTTGAGGCTCGCAAATCGGTCGCGCAGCGACTCGACCAGCGGCTCGGCGGCTGCCCAGTCAGCGGCCGTGGCGTACAGCAGCACGTGGGGGGGGCTGATCAGCGGCACACCCGCCTGCGGCAGCAGACCTGCGATCGACAGTGCCGCGGCCAGCGGCTCGGCGTGCAGGGCCAGCGGCAGCTCGCCGGGACGGCGCACGGTGAGGCGACCGGCCTCGAGCACGATCACGACGTGCGCCGGGTTGTCCGGCACGAGCAGCGAGTCGGGATGCATCGCGGCGGGTGACAGACCCGCCGCGGCAAGTTCCGCCAGCCAGCCGCTGAGCCTGGCGCGTTCGAGCGCGGCGACCTGCAGCGCTCCGTCCGGCTGCGTACGGATGGTCGCGAAGTGCATCGCCTCGACATCGGTCGCGAGTTGTTCTTCCAGCGCGAACGGCACGAGCTTGGCGAGCTTGGCGGCGCTGCGGGTGGGCAGGTCGGGCGCGGCGAGCAGGACCTCGGCGCCCGGGATCAGCACGACCAGGCGTCGGCCGGCCAGGGCCGCTGCCGCCGCGGCCAGCGGACCGCGGGCGAGCTCGCCCACGCGCGTGCCGTGGCCGTCGACCACGACCCACTCGCACTCAGGCGCGCCGTCACCTGTGATCGTGGTGGAGACGGGAAAGCGCAGGACGAAGGTTTCAGCCATCAGTCACTCGGTGCCGAAGGTACGCAGGACGACGCGAGAGTATCCGCCGGGGTTGCGCTCCAACAGACTGTACAGCGTGAGTTCGGTAGTGCCAATACTGACTATCGTCTGGCCGCGGAAGTAACGCGAACTCTCGCCGATCAGGCGCAGCGCAGCGTCCTTCTGCGGCGGCTGCAGCAGCGGGGTGACCATCGCGGTGACGTCGGCCAGCGACGGGAAGCAGCCCTTCTGGCGATTGGTCATCAGCTGCTTGGGGTCCTGTCCGAATGCGGTCATGCCCGGTGCGAGTGTGTCGAGCACCAGGCCGCTGGCGGTACAGACGTTCAGCGGCGTGGCGACCGGCAGTGCTGCGACGTACGGTGCGATCAGCCGGTAGCGCTGCAGGCCAAAGCCCGGCAGCGCGAGCAGCTCGCTGGTGCTGGTGATCGGCCGGTTGGGCGGCCTATAGGGGGGCGCCAAGCCGGTGTAAACGCCGTCCTCGGCCCCGTCCACGCCATCGGCGATCGTGTCCGGGTCGATCCAGTCGAGCAGCAGCGAGGCCCATTTCGGCTCGAGCTGCAGTTGCGTGAGCAGGCGCTGGAACCAGGCGAATGCAAACACGTTCTTGGTGCCGTCGGCGTTGACCAGGTTGTTGAGGTTGAAGCGGCCGGCGAGGTCCTCGAGCTGGCCGGTCAGTTCGCCGCCGTCGATCGGCATCGGCGGCAGCGGGGTCGCCCAGCTCTGGTCCAGCGTCACCTGGCGGTTGTTGTGCTCGTAGTCGGCGCGTAGCACCTCGATCGCCCAGGTTTCGGCGCCAAGGGCGATCTGGAAGGCCTGTTCCTGCGCGAGCAGGGTCGCGGCGCGGCGCTGGTCGAGCGCGCTCTGCGCGCCGATGCGCGTCGCCATCACGGTGGCGAGGGCGACCACGACCAGCGCGATGATCAGCGCGACGCCGCGCGAGCGCTTCATCCGGCCACCTCGGCGATGCGCACGATGCGGCCCAGATCGGGCGTCTCGATCACGATCTCGATCGCCATCGGTCGCAGTCCGAGTGCCGGTGCGCCGCCCGCGGCCCCCATGCCTACCGGTGGCCACTGGTCCTGCCAGCTGCGAGTGGCATCCATATAGCGCAGGTGCACGTTGCCGACGTTGTGCAGCAGCTCGCGCCGCACCGGCGCGTTGGCGAGCGTTGCGTCGAGCACGGTGAGGTACTCGCGCACGAGCGTGCCGTTGTCGAGTCGATACGTGACCCGCTGCAGGGTGCCGCGGGGGAGCCCGGCGGTGTTCGGCCATCCGCCGCGGGTCAGTGCGATGAGGTTGGTGGTGCGCGGATCCGCAAGCAGCGCCGGCAGCACCGCGGTGCCGACCACATCGCGAACCGGGCGTGGCTGGATCTGCTCGAAATCCGCGACCATGGTGTGCACGGTCATCTCGATCGCCCGCAGCCGGTCGAAGCTCGCGCTGGTGATCTCGCGGGAGCGGCGCACGTAGTTGAGCGTCTCGTACGCGAACGCGCTCAGTACGCTGAGCAGGAAGACCGAGACGAGTACCTCGATCAGCGTGAAGCCAGCGTGGCGGGAGCGGCGCATCAACGGCGCGGTCCGGTGAGCGGTGGTGCGCCGGGCAGCGTGATCGGCGCCCCGGGCGCGCCGCCGGTGCCAGACCCGACGTCCCAGCTGGTGGCGGACGGCGGCGCAGCGAGCGCGGTGCGGCCGACGAAGCCGCTGACGGTGGCGAGCGAGGAGGCGGCATCGGCGTCCGCCGCGCGCACGCTGACATCGACGCGTCGCATGCCGGGCACCTCCGTCTGCGTGACTGCCTGTTCCCACTTCCACTTCTGGCCGGCGTAGTCGAGCTCGCCGGTGGTTTTGTCGACCGACGGCAGCGTGCTGCCGAGTCTCACTTCGGTGATCTTGTTCTGGCCGATCCAGCTGGCGAGGATGCGGTCGCGGAAGTAGCTGCCGTTGCGCGCGGAGTTGGTGACCACCGACAGGACCGCGGCAAGGCCCATCGATGCGATCGCCAGCGCGACCAGCACCTCGATCAGAGTGAAGCCACGGCGCCTGTTCATGGGGTCTTGCCCGGCGGCGTCACGCTGAGCGTGCCGTCCGCATGTCCTTCAACGACCAGCGTGGCGTTGCTGCCGTCACGGATGAGCTCCAGCCGGTAGGCGGAGCTGTCGCCGCTGGCGTAGAGCAGGATCTGCGGTACGCGCGGGGTGTCCGGCTTGTCGCGACCGAGCAGCACGAGCCGGCCTTCGATCTCCAGTTGCGGCGCGACGCCGGCGGGGAGCTCATGCGCTTCGTACAGTCGATCCTCCGGCAGTGTCTCCCAGCGCTGGCGCCGTGCGACATAGGTGAGCACCTCGTAACGGTCGGGTCCGATCCACAGCCCGTAGTCGCGACCCTCGAGCCCGGCCTGTTCGCTCGCGGCGGCGACGACGTCCGCGTAGCGATCCCCTTCGGTCTCAAGTCCGCGGTCCTCGCCAAGCAGTCCCATCGACAGCATGGCCACCGTGGTCAGCACCGCCATGATGACGACCACCACCAGGATCTCGACCAGGGTGAAGCCCGCGCTGCGGCGGGCCGGGCGGTAGCGTTGCACGGTACGCGGGCGCAACTCCAAGTGCGTTACTTGGGGTCCCGCGCGCTGAGATCGGCGTCGATGCCCTGGCCGCCGGGCTGGCCATCGGCGCCCAGCGAGAGCAGATCGTACGGCGTGGCGTTCGAGCCCGGCGCCAGATAGACGTAGTCGTGGCCCCAGGGATCCTTGACCAGCTGCTTGACGTAGCCGTCCTGCCGCCAGTTCTTGAGGCTGGGGTCGTTGGGCTTGGTGACCAGCGCCTCGAGGCCCTGGTCGGTGGTCGGATAGCGGAAATTGTCCATGCGGTAGAGGTCGAGCGCGCTTTCGTACAGCCGCAGGTCGTTGCGCGCCTTGGTGACGCGCGCCTCGTCGATGCGGCCGAGGATCTGCGGCGCGACCAGCGTGCCGAGGATCGCCAGAATCACGACCACGACCATGATTTCGATCAGCGTGAAGCCGCGCGCGCGATGCATCATGGGAGCCACTCCAGCGGTAAATCGAGTCTTTGGATCATAACAGAAGGGTTACGCCGGCTTTGACGGCCGCGCGCTGCGGTGGTTCCATCGCTGGACGTGGCGCCCGTTATAATCGCCGCATGTGACGGGAGAGCGACGATGTCATTGGCAGTGGTGTTTCCGGGGCAGGGGTCCCAGTCGGTGGGGATGTTGGCGGCGCTGGCGGCCGAGCAGCCGCTCGTGCGGGCGACGTTTGACGAGGCCTCCGCGGTGCTCGGCTACGACCTTTGGGCGCTGGTGCAGTCGGGCCCTGAGGCAGAGCTGAACTCCACCGAGCGTACCCAGCCTGCGATGCTGGCCGCTGGCGTTGCCGTCTGGCGGGTCTGGCGTGCCGCCGGGGCGCCGGCGCCGGCGATGCTCGCTGGCCACAGTCTGGGCGAGTTCACCGCGCTGGTCTGCGCCGAGGCGCTGTCGTTTCGCGATGCCGTCGCGGCCGTGCAGTTCCGCGGTCGGGTCATGCAGGAGGCGGTGCCGGCGGGCGAGGGCGCGATGGCAGCGATCCTCGGCCTGGAGGATGCCGAGGTCGAGGCGGCGTGTGCCGAGGTCGCCGCCGGCCAGGTCGTCGAGGCGGTCAACTACAACTCCCCCGGCCAGCTGGTGATCGCCGGGCACGCGGCGGCCGTGGGCCGCGCGCTCGACAATGCCAAGGCGCGCGGCGCCAAGCGCGCGCTGCTGCTGCCGGTGAGCGTGCCGGCGCACAGCTCGCTGCTGCTGCCGGCCGGTGAGCGACTGCGCGAGCACCTCGCCGCGCTGCCGCTGAGTCCGCCACGCTGGCCGGTCTATGCGCTCGGCCTGGGCCGGCATGATTCGGCCGAGGCGATTCGCCGCCAGGTGGTCGCGCAGCTGTCCAGCCCGGTTCGCTGGACCGACACCGTCCGCGACATGATCGCGCACGGCGCGAGCCGACTGGTCGAGTGTGGTCCGGGCAAGGTGCTCACCGCGCTGAACCGCCGTATTGAACGCAACAGGGAGATCGCGATGCAGGCGATCGAGGATCCGGCGAGCCTTGCCGCCGCACTGTCCACGGGAGAGTCCGCATGACGACGCCGATGCCGGGATTTAGGGTTGATGGCCAGGTCGCACTGGTGACGGGCGCGTCGCGCGGCATCGGCCGGGCGATTCTGCATGCGCTGGCGGCCGCTGGCGCCACGGTGGTCGGCACCGCGACGACCGAGCAGGGCGCCGCTGATATCGGCGTGGGGCTCGCTGCTGGCGGCTTCACCGGGCGGGGCGTGGTACTGGACGTCGCCAGCGACAGCAGCGTCGAAACGGTCCTCAAGGACATCGACGGCCGCGAGGGCGCGGTCGGGATTCTGGTCAACAATGCCGGCATCACCCGCGACGGATTGCTGCTGCGTATGAAGATCGAGGACTGGGACGCGATCCTCAACACCAACCTCAGTTCGGTGTTCCGGCTGTCGAAGGCCGTGCTGCGCGGCATGATGAAGGCGCGCAGCGGGCGGATCATCAGCATCGCCTCGGTGGTCGGGCTGACCGGCAACGCCGGGCAGGCGAACTACGCCGCCGCCAAGGCCGGCATTATCGGCTTCAGCAAGTCGCTGGCCCGCGAGGTCGCCTCACGCAATATCACCAGCAACGTGGTGGCTCCGGGGTTCATCGACACCGACATGACCCGCGCGCTGAGCGAGGAGCAGCGCACGGCGCTGGCAGGCTCGATCCCGCTGGCGCGACTCGGCAGCCCCGAGGACATTGCCGCTGCGGTGCTGTATCTGGCCTCCCCGGCGGGGGCCTATGTGACCGGCGAAACCCTGTCGGTGAACGGTGGAATGTACATGCCCTGACGGGCAATTCTGGTAAGTTATTGAAAGTATTCATTAAATGCCGCATGGCGGGGCCGCTGAGTTTCCCCTAAAATGCGCCCTTCGCGCGATCAAGCCGGGGGTTCGCCCCGCGGGTCGCCAATCGGTCTGATTTTGCCTTGCGTCACAGAGGATTTAAAACGATGAGCAGCGTTGAAGAGAGGGTCAAGAAGATCGTCGCCGAGCAGCTGGGCGTTAAGGGAGAGGAAGTCACCAACGATGCCTCCTTCGTAGACGACCTGGGTGCCGACTCGCTCGATACCGTCGAACTCGTGATGGCGCTCGAGGAAGAGTTCGAGACTGAGATTCCTGACGAGGACGCGGAGAAGATCACCAACGTCCAGCAGGCGATCGACTACATCAACGAGCATCAGGGCAAGGCCTGAGCTCGCTGCGGGAGTGCCGGGCGCGTAGCCGCGCCCGGCACCCCCGCCATTCCCTTCCAGGTCATCACTTTGCGGAGGCGCCGTGTCCAAGCGTCGTGTCGTCGTCACGGGTCTTGGGATTGTGTCCCCGGTCGGCAGCCAGGTGGCCGAAGCGTGGGATAACGTCGTCAATGGCCGCAGCTTCATCGGTCCCATCACCCGTTTTGATATCAGTGCCTACCCCACCCGGTTCGCCGGTGATGTGCGTGGCTTCGTTGTCGATGACTATCTGGCGCCAAAGGATGCGCGCCGGATGGACTGCTTTATTCAGTACGGCTTCGCCGCCTCCACGCAGGCGCTGCGCGACTCGGGACTGACGGTCACCGACGAAAACGCGCCGCGCATTGGCGTCGCGATGGGTGCCGGCATCGGCGGTCTGGACACGATCCAGGCCAGTCACGACAAGCTGCTCGAGGCGAAGGGCCCGCGCAAGGTGTCGCCGTTCTTCGTGCCTGCCAGCATCATCAACATGATTTCCGGGCACGTGTCGATCGCCTACGGGCTCAAGGGCCCGAACCTGGCGCTCGTCACGGCCTGCACGACTTCCACCCACAGCATCGGCATCGCCGCACGCTGCATCCAGTATGGCGACGCGGACGTGATGATCGCCGGTGGCGCCGAGATGGCGATCAACCCGCTGGGCGTGGCCGGCTTCTGCCAGGCGAAGGCACTCTCCGAGCGCAACGACGAGCCGACGCGCGCCAGCCGTCCGTGGGATCGCGACCGCGATGGCTTCGTGATGGCCGACGGTGCGGGGGCGATCGTGCTGGAGGAGTACGAACATGCGAAGGCGCGTGGCGCCCGCATCTATGCGGAGTTCGTTGGCCTGGGCATGAGCGGCGATGCGCATCACATCACCGCGCCGCCGGCCGACGGCGACGGCGCGCGTCGGGCGATGGAGAGCGCGCTCAAGGACGCAGGCGTTGCGCCTTCTGAACTGCATTACATCAACGCGCACGCGACCTCCACGCCGCTCGGTGACATCGGCGAGACGGTCGCGATGAAGCGTGCCCTGGGTGACAGCGCCTACAAGGTCGCGGTCAGCTCGACCAAGTCGGTGACCGGCCATCTGCTGGGGGCGGCTGGCGCGGTCGAGGCCATCTTCACGATCCTCGCGATCCGTGACCAGATCGCGCCGCCGACGATCAACCTCGAGAACGCCGATCCACAGTGCGACCTCGACTACGTGCCGAACGTCGCGCGGCAGATGAAAATCGAGGTGGCCCTGTCGAACTCGTTCGGGTTCGGTGGCACCAATGGCAGTTTGGTGTTCCGTCGGCTGAGATGAGCCGTCCGTGCCTGACGGCTCCCTGACCGGCGCGCCGGTCGCCCGCTGTCTGGGGCGCTGGCGCCCCGACTTCCTGCAGGCCCACATCGAGCAGCCGACGCGGCTGCCGTTCCTGCTTGAGAGCGCCAGTACCGGCACGCGACTGGGACGCTACGACATCCTGATGCAGGCGGGTGGCGAGACGCTGTTGCTGGACGCGGCGGGCAGGCTGGCCGGTGACCCGCTCGGTGGCGCGTTCTTGCCGGCGTTGGACCGCGCGTTTGCCGCCGCACGGCGGCCGGCGGCGGGCTCCGTGCTGCCGTTTACCGGCGGCTGGTTTGTCTACCTCGGCTACGAGCTGGCGGGCGAGATCGAGCCCAGGCTACGCCTGCCGCGCGGCGCAGGCCCGATGGCCTATGCCGCGCGCGTGCGCTCGGCGGCCATCTACGACCACGAGCAGGGCGAGACCTGGCTGGTGGCGGAGGCCGGTGCCGACGCCGAGCTTGCGCTGCTCGAGTCGGTGCTCAAGCCACAGTCTTTGTTGTCCGCGCCGCTACCGTCGATTCCCGCGCTGACGCTCGTGGAGGATGACCCGAGCCGCTACCGCGCCGCGGTGACCCGTGCGCTTGAGTATGTGGCGGCCGGCGACATCTACCAGGCTAACCTGGCTCGCGAGTGGCGGGCGGCGCTGCCGGATGGCATCACTGCCGCCGCTCTGTATGCCCACCTGCGGCGCGCCAATCCCGGCCCGTTCGCGGCGCTGGCGGCGCTGCCGGGATTGACCGTATTGTCGACCTCGCCGGAGCGATTGGTGTCGGTCCGCGACGAGCATGTCGAGACCCGGCCGATTGCGGGCACGCGGCCGCGTCGAGGCGACGATGCCGCTGTGATGGCGGAGTTGCTCGGTAACGTCAAGGAGCAGGCGGAGCACGTGATGCTGCTGGATCTGGAGCGCAATGACCTTGGCCGCATCTGCGTGGGCGGTAGTGTCGTGGTCGACGAGTACATGACCATCGAGAGCTACGCCCACGTTCATCACATCGTCTCCAACGTCAGCGGCACCAAGCGTGCTGAGGTGCTGCCGGGTCAGGTGATTCGCGCGCTCTTTCCTGGCGGCACGATCACCGGCTGCCCGAAGGTGCGCTGCATGGAGATCATCGCCGAACTCGAAGCGCGGCCGCGCGGCGCGTACACCGGCTCGCTCGGCTACCTCAATTGCGATGGCAGCCTCGACCTGAATATCCTGATTCGCACGGCGACCGTGCGGGCGTTGCCCGAGGGCGGGCGCGAGCTTAGCTTGCTCGCCGGCGCTGGTATCGTCGCCGACTCGGAGCACGGCCGGGAACTGGACGAGACCCGGGCCAAGGCGCGCGGACTGGTTCGCGCGCTCGGCGCGGAGCCCGCCTGATGTTGTGGCTCGACGGTGAGCCGCTCGCCGCGGGCGCCGGTCTCGACCGGGCGCTCGAGTTCGGGGACGGCCTGTTCGAAACCATCGCGGTGCGTGACAACCGCCCGCGGCTGCTGGTGCGGCACCTGGCGCGACTCGCGCTCGGTTGCGAACGGCTCGGCATCGCGCCGCAGGATCCGGCGGTGCTGAAGGCGGAAATCGCTCGTGCCGCACGCATTCCCGGCGTCGGCGTGCTCAAGCTCATCGTCAGTCGCGGCGCGGGCGGGCGTGGCTATGCCGCCGATCCGCTGGCGCCCTCGCGACGCTGGCTGGCGCTGCTGACGCCCCGTCCGCGGCCGGCCCGCTACGCGGTGGATGGCGTCGCGGTGTGCACGCTCACGACGCGCCTTGCCGAACAGCCGCTGCTCGCGGGCATCAAGCACCTGAATCGGCTCGAGCAGGTACTCGCCCGACGCGAGCTCGACGCGGCCTCTTTCGCTGAGGGGTTGATGCTGGATATCAGCGGCCGGGTGATCTGCGGCACGATGAGCAATGTCTACGCGCTGATCGAGGGTCGCGTCGTGACCCCGTCGCTCGCGCGCGCGGGTGTCGAAGGGGTGATGCGCGCGGCGCTCCTCGACGCCTGGCGCGCGGCAGGCACCGAGGTGGTGGTGCGCGACCTGTGGCCGACGGAGCTGGCGGGTGCGAGCGAACTGCTGCTGAGCAACGCGCTGATCGGCGTCTGGCCGGTGGCCTCGCTTGACGGACGCCCGTATGCGCCGGGGCCGGTCACCCGCACCGCGGCGACCTGGGTGGAGTCCTGGTGAGCGGGCGAGGCGCGTTGCGCTGGCAGCTGCTGGCGGCACTGCTAGTCGCGGTGCTCGCCGCGGCGCTCGCGCTCGCGGCTGCCGAGCGCTGGTATCGGACGCCGATCGCGCTTGCTGCACCGGTGGTCGTCTACATCGCACCCGGCGAGCCTTTGGGGCGCGTCGCGCAGCGCCTGGCGGGGCAGGGGCTGCTCGGCTGGCCGCGCCTTTACACCTGGATCGCCAGGCGCGAGGGCCTCGCAACTAGGATCCGCGCCGGCGAATATGAGGTCCGGCCAGGGACGAGTCCCGCCGCGCTGCTGACGCAGTTTGTCGAGGGGAGGGTCCTGCTGCACGCGGTCACCCTGGTCGACGGCTGGACGTGGGCGACGGCGCTTGCAGCGCTGCACCACAGCGCTGCCTTGACCCGCACGGTAGCGGGGCCGGCCGATGCCGCGCTGATGGAGCGCCTCGGCGCGGCGGGGGTCGCGCCCGAAGGGCAGTTTTACCCGGATACCTATCTCGTGCCACGCGGTACGAGCGATCTTGAGTTGCTGCGTCTGGCACACAACCGCCTCACCGAGCAGCTCAGCGCCGCGTGGCAGGCGCGCCGGGCCGACCTGCCCCTTGCGACGCCCTACGAGCTGCTGATTCTTGCGTCGCTGGTCGAGAAGGAGACGGCGGCGGCCGACGAACGTGCGCACATTGCGGCGGTGTTCGTTAACCGGTTGCGTCGTGGCATGCGCCTGCAGACCGATCCGACGGTCATCTATGGTCTGGGCGATGCCTACGATGGCCATATCCATCGTCGCGACCTCACCACCGACACCCCCTACAATACCTACACCCGCGATGGGCTGCCGCCGACGCCGATCGCCCTGGTGGGCGCGCCGGCACTGCTGGCGGCGGCGCAACCGGCCGACAGCGGGGATCTGTATTTCGTGGCGAGCGGGCGCGGTGACGGAAGGCATCAGTTCTCCGGCACGCTGGAGGCGCACAATGCCGCCGTGGCGCGCTATTTGGAAAAGCGTCGCGGTGGAGGCGGACGGCGATGACGGTCGGGCGGTTCATTACATTCGAGGGCGTCGAGGGCGTCGGCAAGTCGACCCAGCTGGCGCAGCTGCAGGGAGCGCTGCTGGCGGCCGGCCGCGAGGTCGTCGCCACGCGCGAACCGGGCGGGACGCCGCTTGCCGAACGGATCCGCGCGCTGGTGCTGCACGATCGCTCCGAGCCTATGCCCGACGCCGCTGAACTGATGCTGATGTTCGCCGCGCGTGCCGTGCATACCGAAAACCTGATCAGGCCGGCGCTCGCGCGCGGTGCCTGGGTGCTTTGTGATCGCTATACGGATGCGACCTACGCCTATCAGGGCGGCGGACGCGGCGTCGCGGACGAGGCCATCGAACCGTTGGCGCGGCTCGCGCAGCGGGGCCTGATGCCGGATTTGACGCTGTTGCTCGATGTGCCAGTGGCGGCGGCCTTGCCGCGTGCCCGGGCGCGCACGGCGGCGGCCGACCGCATTGAGGGCGAGACCCAGCTGTTTTTCGAGCGCGTACGCGCGCGCTATCTGCAGCGCGCCGCGCTGGAGCCATTGCGCGTGCGGGTGATCGACGCCAGCGGCGATGTCGCTGCCGTCGCCGCGCGTGTGCTGGCGGCCGTGCAGACGCTGGAGTCGCGCTAGCATGGCGCTGGGTGAGGCCCTGCCGTTGTCGGTGGCTGCCGGTGCGCCGTGGCTTGCCGAAGCGCGTGATCGCGTGCTGCGGATGGTTGCCGCGGACCGGCTGTCGCATGCGCTGCTGTTGCAGGGGCCGCCCGGCATCGGCAAGCAGGCGCTCGCCGAATGGATCGCCCGGCTGGCGTTGTGTGACTCGCCGCAGGAGGGGCCCTGTGGGCAGTGCCCGTCGTGCGTGCAGCACTCGGCCGGCTCGCATCCCGACCTGCAGCGGGTGGTCATTCCCGAGGACAAGAAGCAGATCCCGGTCGAGGCCATCCGCGAAATGATCGCGGCGCTGCAGATGAAGAGCTACCGAGGTCGGCGCAAGGTCGCGATCATTGATCCGGCCGAGGCCATGAATACCAACGGTTTCAATGCCCTGCTCAAGACGCTCGAGGAGCCGCCTGGCGACGCGGTGCTCGTGCTGACCGTCTCGCGGCCCGAGCGGTTGCCAGCGACGATCGGCAGTCGCTGCCAGCGGATCAAGCTCGTCGCGCCCTCACGGGCCGCGGCGCTGGCCTGGCTGCAGGGTGTCGAGCCTGCGGTCGAATGGGCCGCGGCGCTCGCCTTGACCGCCGGGGCTCCATTTGCTGCCCTGGCGTTGTATGCAGCGCCTGCGCTGGACAAGGAAATGACCGAGGTGCCGCGCCTGCTGGACCGCCCGGACGCCGATATTGTCGGTCTGGCAGAGCGCTGCCAGCAGCGGCTGCCGGCCGAGCGGCTGCGCTGGATCGAGAACTGGGTCACCGAACGCATCCGCAAGGGCCTGCTCGGGCCGGCCCCGGATCACAGTCCGGGAAGTCCGGGCTTGCCACAGGGGCTGCGAACGCGACATATTCAAGGTCTGTTCAGGGTTCTGGATGAGACGCGGGCGGCGCAGAATGCCCTCAAGGGGAATGCGAACGTCGTGATGCTCTTCGAACGCCTGTTCGTAATCCTGGCGCGGGAGCTGGCGGTCCTGCGGACCGCGCGCCAAGGCCACTGATCCTAAGGACGCTATGCGACAGCCGACCAACAAGCCCGGGCTTCTGACTCTGACCATCAAGGACAAGAGTGCGCTGTACCTTGCGTACATGCCTTTCGTGAAGAACGGTGGCCTGTTCATCCCGACCAACAGCAACTATCGCCTTGGCGACGAAGTATTCATGTTGCTGAACCTGATGGGCGAGGAGGAGAAGCTGCCGGTGGCAGGTCGGGTCATCTGGGTGACGCCCAAGGGCGTTGCCGGGCGTCGCGTGGCGGGCATCGGCGTGCAGTTTTCCGAGCAGGACCGCGGCAATACCCAGAAGAAGATTGAGACCTATCTGGCTGGCGCGCTGGGCGGCGACAAGCCTACTCATACGATGTAAGTGCCGGCGGCTCACGCAGTTACTGGTGCTCATGCCGCCGCCCCGACACGCGCCATCC